>Ga0256837_1000723_pt1 | contig 26220 bp, 15 predicted proteins | sample 4562384metaG_FD_185976 | JGI IMG/M metagenome (GOLD analysis project Ga0256837, IMG submission 185976) | Hydrothermal vent microbial communities from Guaymas Basin, Mexico - 4561-384 | ecosystem: Environmental > Aquatic > Marine > Hydrothermal vents | place: Mexico: Guaymas Basin | collected... | reverse complement strand
GCCCACACGATCAGACTGTTCTTGCAAATGAGCAGGTGATAGATGGATGTTGTTGGAGATGTGATACGCCGATAGTCAAAAAAGATATGAATCAGTACTACTTTAAGATTACAAAGTATGCTGATGAACTTTTAGAAGATCTAAAAAAACTTGAAGGTGGCTGGCCAAAACAGGTACTTACTATGCAGGAGAATTGGATCGGTAAATCCAACGGTTTGGCATTTGATCTCTACTTTGATGATGCAAGCAAGGCAAAACTTGATGATAAGTTTGAGAGTTTTGATGTCTTTACAACACGCCCTGATACCATCTATGGTGTAAGCTATACAGCACTTGCACCGGAGCATAAGATTGTTACTTATATGATAGAGAACAATTTGCTAGATGAGAATACAGTTGCACAAATCAATGCAATGAAAAATGCCTCTTCAATCGATAGACAAAAAGAGAAATCAGGTCTGCCGCTTGGACTTAGTGTTGTACACCCTTTGACTGGGAAAACTATTCCTGTCTGGATTGCCAACTTTGTGTTGATGGATTATGGTAGTGGTGCGGTAATGGCAGTTCCAGCTCATGATGAGCGTGATTATGATTTTGCTAAAAAGTATGATTTAGAGATTAATCCTGTAATTGAGCCATATGAGGGTGAGCATGATTTTTCTAAAAGTGCTTTTACTGAGATTGGTAAGCTTGTAAATTCTGCTGAGTTTGACGGGATGAACTCTAAAGAGGCACAGGCTAAAATCATTGAGCTGTTTGAAGCTAAAAAACTTGGTAAAAAGACAACGAACTATAAACTTAAAGATTGGGGAGTGAGTCGTCAACGTTACTGGGGTGCTCCTATTCCTTTTGTGCATTGTGATAAATGTGGTCTTGTTATGGAGAAAAAAGAGAACCTCCCAATTGCTCTTCCTGAAGATATTGAGATAACAGGTGAAGGAAATCCACTTGAGAAACACCCGACTTGGAAACATTGTAAATGTCCTGAGTGCGGCGGCGATGCTCTGCGTGAGACAGATACAATGGATACTTTTGTAGAGTCTAGCTGGTACTTCTTACGTTTTTGTGCATCACCGCAAAACTGGGAGAGTGAGGCATTCTCAAAAGAGCAGATAAAATATTGGATGGGTGTTGATCACTACATTGGCGGGATTGAACATGCCGTGCTTCACCTGCTCTATGCACGTTTCTTTACAAAAGTTTTTCGTGATTTAGGCTACTTGGAGTTTGATGAGCCGTTTGATAGACTCCTCACGCAGGGAATGGTGCTTAAAGATGGGGCGAAAATGTCCAAATCAAAAGGTAATACTGTTGATCCTGATGCAATTATTGAGAAGTACGGTGCAGATACTGCGCGTCTTTTTATTCTTTTTGCTGCACCACCGACACAGGAGCTAGAGTGGAATGACAGTGCTGTTGAGGGAGCTTACAGATTTATAAAACGTTTTTATGAGAGAAGTTCACATGTAGTTGCGTGTGAGCAAAAGCCAGAGATAGATCATGCAACACTTTCAAAAGAGGAAAAATTTGCTCGTAAAAAGGTTTATGAAGCCTTGAAACGTGCTGAAGAGGTCTATAACGAACGTTATACATTTAACACAATGATTGCAGGTGTTATGGAAGCGATGAATGCGCTTAATGCTCAAAGCAATGCTGATGTATGGAGTGAAGCTTACTGGATATTAACTTCTATTATGGAGCCGGTCATCCCTCACGTAGCCTCTGAAATCAGTGAAAAATATTTTAATCTCAAAAATTTTGCTAAGCAAGAGATTATTGAAGAGGTATTTGTAGAAGATAGTATCTCTTTAGGTGTTTCAGTTAATGGGAAAAAACGCGGAGAGATTGAAGTAGCAGCTGATGCTTCTAAAGAGGAGATTATTGAAGCTGCAAAAGCAGAAGTTTTAAAATGGCTTGAGGGTAAAGAGATAGTCAAGAAAATCGTTGTTCCTAAAAAGCTTGTTAATTTGGTTATTAAAGGCTAAATGATGCGACATCTTTTTGTACTTTTTCTTGTCTCTTTTTTACTCTTAGCTGTGAGTGGATGTGGGTATAAACCAAGTGCAAAATATTCACGGCAAGTTGTTGGTGAGAAGATCAGTACAAATGTTGTTATTTCAGCACAAGATCCAGAAAATACTGTGCTTATAAAAGATGCCGTTGATAGAGCGATTCTCAAAGTATTTCATGCCTCTTTGGTGGAGAAAAAATATGCTGATACAGATTTGAGTATCAGTGTATCTGAACCGACATATTCTCCTGTACAGTATAATGCGGATGGGTTTGTAATTACGTATCGTGCTACAATAACAATGCATATTACTCGTAAAACAAAAGATATGAAGAAAAATTACAATGCAGTAGGGACATATGATTTTGCAATTGCTCCTAATGCGGTAATTACAGATCAGGAGAGATTTGATGCTATTAGATACAGTGCACAAAAAGCGATAGCCGCTTTTATAGCTCAGGTTTCAGCAGAAGGTTCACGACAATAGTAGGAGAGAAGAATGACAATACAGACAATTATAAACAATGCGATAAAACGACTCAAAGCAGAGGGAAAACTCTTAACTCCTGATTTTTATGCGGAGGCTTTTTGTAAAGAAGCAGAACGTGCAAAGATGAGTGTTGAAGATTGTAATCATGTTGATAAATTTAAAAATATGCTTGCTAAAGATTTTCAAAAAGATCTCAAAAACTACCGTATCAGAACAATGAATGAATTTGTTCGTTTCCTTATCTCAAAACTCAATCGTACAAACTCTACACAATGTTCTGATACATTAGAAGCACAGACACTTTTATGTAAACGAGCTCTACAAGCCATAACAATACTGCATAACAAAGAGGCTGCTGAGTTGGCTAAGAATAGCATAGATCTGCTTGAGAATGCTCCTATGCCAGATCAGCTTGATAATTTTCGCCAGCGTTGGGTGAATTTTCTTACAACATATGATGATGCTTTTTTGCAAAAACTAAAGAGTCTGGGTGATGTTGATAGCAGTGACTTGCAAAAAACGATTGAAAATTTGCATGCTTTTCAAGCCTCAGATCCTTCTGAAGGTCAAGCTGTTGATCTCAGGAAAGTATCGAAACTTTTGGTTGCCTCTTTTGTGCCTTCTATAGCGTCAAGTGTGAATGATACCATTGCAGAGATTAGTGAGAAGATAAAAAAGAACCCTGCAATTTTAGATGATGAAAATATTGAAAAAGAGATAAAGTCGGCTATATCACTGCGTATTGCACTTGATAAAGAGAGTGTTAAAGAGATGGTTGAGTCTATTGACGGAGTGTTGGACAAACTCTCACTTCGTTTGATAGATATGATAGAGAGTTCAGATAGCTCAAATGCTGAGATACAAGCTATTAAAAAAGAGTTAGAGTTCTATACGGAAGAGTCGGCTGTAAACTTTAAAGTAGCGCATAAAAAACTTTTTACGATTGCTGTGGCGTTAGAAGAGAATACAGAACTTTTAAGTAAAGATCTTAAAGGTCATAATGCAGATGTTGAAAAGCTCAGTAAAAGGGTAAAAAATTTAGAACAGGAACTCAAAGAGGCGAAAAAAGAGTCAAAAGAGGACTTTTTAACAAAACTTTATAATAAACGGGCTCTTGATGAATTTTTAGAGTTAAAAGAGGCGGAGTATCAACGCTATAATCATAACTATGCGATTGTAATGTTTGACTTAGATCACTTTAAAAATGTCAACGACACGTATGGACATGAAGCAGGGGATGCTGTTTTAGCAGCTTTTGCAAAGATACTCAAAAAAGAGGCACGCAGTGTAGATATTGTAGGACGTTTTGGTGGCGAAGAATTCCTTGCACTCCTGAGTGGTACAGATACACAAGGTGGTGTGACTTTTGCAAAAAAAGTTTTAGCACATGTTCAAAAAGCACGCTTTATGTATAAAAAACAGCGTATATCTGTAACATCAAGTGCTGGTGTGAGCGAGCGAGCAAAACATGTCTCTTTGCAAGCGACAATCAACTCTGCAGATGAATATCTCTATATTGCCAAGAAAAACGGGCGTAACAGAGTAGAGTATAAAAAGTAGTGTTACAAGAGTTTTTAGATGCTAAACCTCTCTATTATGATGAGATAGACTATGCACGTATGCCGCGTGTATATCAACGTATAAGAGAGTATTATAAACTTCCAAAAATCATTCATCTAATCGGTACAAATGGCAAAGGGACTACAGGGAGATTTTTAGCAACTGCACTTTATAGGCTTGGCTACAACACCGGACACTATACATCTCCACATATTTTAGAGTTCAATGAAAGAGTCTGGTTTAATGGATGTGATGTCTCAATGGAGATTTTAGAAGCTACACATCAACAGCTTATTACTATTCTTACCCCACAAGAAGCCAAAGCATTGAGCTATTTTGAATATACAACACTTCTTGCTATGCTCTTGTTTAGTCAAAAAAGTGATTTTGTTATACTTGAGGCTGGTCTTGGGGGTGAGTATGATGCCACGGCTGTTTTTGAAAATATTCTCACACTTGTTACACCGATAGATAAAGACCATGAAGCCTTTTTAGGTGAAAGTATTGATGATATTGCACAAACAAAACTCAATGCTATTGAAAAGTGTGCAATTCTTGCAAAACAAAGATATAAAACGGTTTATGATTCTCTAGGGGATTTAAGAGAACAAAAAGGGATAATTTTTTACTCCTATGAAGAACTGCTTGAGAGTGAAGATTATGAAAATATTGCAATTATTGCAAAAGAGGAGAAGCTTGCTCCCTATCTTGTACAAAATCTTTCGCTTGCTATTGCCGCTTTAAAGTACCTAAAGATAAAATATCAAGAAGAAGTTTTTTATAATGCAAGACTCTTTGGAAGATTGAGTTCTCTGGCAAAAAATATTTTAGTCGATGTAGGGCATAATGTACTTGCAGCAGAGTCAATTTTAGAGAGTTTAAAAGGAAAAAAATATATTTTAGTCTATAATAGCTATAAAGATAAAAATTATAAAGAGATATTGTCGATTTTACAACCTATAATTTCAAGAGTTGAACTTATAGATGTCTATAATGCTCGAGTTGAAGAGAGTAGCTTTTTGCAAGAGGCACTTGAGAGTTTAGGTATAGAATATAGTAAATTTACAGAGCTTGATAATAAAGAACACTATTTGGTTTTTGGTTCTTTTAGTGTAGTGGAGGCATTTTTGAAGGTGTATCGTGGATAAGCATTTTACTGTTACGATTCATGATGACAATGGTGTCAAACAGTTTAATCTGCATAAGTTTGTCAAAAAAGCTCTTTTATATGCAGGGCTTTTTTTAGTAACACTAGGACTTATTGCAGTGGCAACAATTTTGTATCTTGATTACAGTGTCGATACTGTGCAGCAAAAAAAAGATGCCATAAAACGTGCGTATGAAGATCTTAAAGCTAAAAATGAGATACTTGATGAAACGATGAAAGCTACTCGCTATTCATTGCTTGTAAAGAAAAAAGAGTTAAATGAGCTCTCCGACTCCTTAGCTGAGATAGAGACACTTATAGGACTTAAACCTATCGAAGATGAGTCGCTGCGTGAGCGGGTGAGTATTGCAAAGCTTAGCTCTTCGCAAAGAGCAACGCTATTGCAGCTTATTCCTAGTGGCTCTCCCATTGAATATCATGGAGTTACAAGTAAATTTGGTTATAGAATACATCCAACACTTCATAAGCGAGAGTTTCATCGTGGAATAGATTTAAGAGCAAAAATGAGAACAGCAGTCTATGCAACAGCAGATGGTATTGTGGAGTGGGCAGGATATCATAAGCGGAGTGGTTTTGGTAATCTTGTTATTTTGACACACAGTTATGGTTTTAAAACATATTTCGGACATTTAAACAAAATTGTGATAAAATCAGGTCAATTTGTTAAAAAGGGAGCGTTGATAGCTTACACTGGAAATTCAGGTTTAAGTAATGGGCCGCATCTACACTATGAGATACGTTTTATTCAACGTCCTTTAAATCCATACTATTTTATAAATTGGACACAAAAAAATTATAATCATATATTTGAGAAGGAGAAAAAAGTACCATGGCAATCTTTAATAATGGCGATGTCGCGACTAAAAATAATTCCACAGATGCAAACACAACAATCATCACAGCTGGCGCAAAAATCACAGGGGAAGTAGAACTTTCGTGTAATCTTTATATTGATGGTGAACTTGATGGGAGTATTAACTCTTCTAAAGAGGTTAATGTCGGGAAAAACGGACGTGTAAAAGGTAATATTGTAACAAACAGACTTATTGTTCAGGGTTATATTGAAGGTAGTATAGAGGCTGACAGAGTAGAGATAAAAGCAGCAGGTCATGTGAATGGGGAGATTACATCAATTGAGCTTGTTATTGAGTCTAAAGGTATTTTTGAAGGTAATTCAATTGTAAAAAATAGTTCTAACCATGCTGTTATAGAAAAAGCAACAGTTCCAAAAAAAGCGTAAACCAGGAATTCAATGTCGCAAGCCGCCTTTTATAACTATTTTAAAAACTCTGATGTAGCGTTAGATATTCTCATTTGTGAGGATATTAAAGAGCTTCATGAGTTAGAAAATGTAGCAAAGTTTTTTAACAAAGATATTATAGCTTTCCCGGATTTTCGTCCTTGTTACGGGGATGATCTTCGCTCTTACAAAGAGGAATTGCATGAACTTTTAGCAGCTCTGCGAGCCTATTATGAAGCAAAGAAAAAACCACTTATAATATCTCCTCTTAAGACACTGCTTTTTCCTCTGCCTAAGCAAGAGTTTCTAGATTCGATAACTTTAGAGTTTGGCTCTGAAATAGATCTGCAAAGTTTTAAAGAGAAGATGCTTTTTTGGGGATATACCTTTGTCGATATGGTTCAGGTTGCCGGTGAAATTTCTCATCGTGGTGATATTATAGATATTTTTGTTCCTTCAAGCAAAAATCCGGTAAGAATTTCTCTGTTTGACACAGAAATAGAGCAGATAAAAGCCTTTGATCTTGATACGCAGCGAACAGTAGGAGAAGAACTTGACAGTGTTGTCATAAGAAGTGCTTTTTTTGCATTGAACGAAGATGCGTTCACAGAGTTAAACAGACGTATAGAGTCAAGTGAATTTGATGCACTCTCACGTGATATAGCATCACTTGGTTTTTGGCATCTTGAAGAGATGGCAGAGAACTTTTTAGAGGGTAAAAAGGTAATGCTCTCACGTAACTTGGATAATGCTTTAATTGATGCCTATGCCATCAATAACCCGCAAATTCCACGTGAATATTTTCATCTTGATATTTTAGAAGAGAATGATCATATTAAAGAGTTGGTGGTTGTAAATGCTGAGCAACTCATTAAAGTACATAAAAATAAGAAAGTTACACTTATCGCTGCTAATAAAGCAACTGTTAAACAGGCTGGTATTTATGATACTACGGGTATAGAGATAGTAGAAGCTCCTTATATCTTAAATATTATTACAGATGATGAACTCATAGTCTCACTCAATAAGCCTGATAAAAAACGCCGTCGTAGAAAAAGTTCTATTTTGCTTGATGATCTGAAAGCAGGTGACTATGTTGTTCATGAAGATTATGGTGTGGGTATTTTTGAAAAAATTGAGCAGACAGAGATATTAGGCGGTGTCAAAGATTTTATTGTTGTTAAATATGTCGGCGATGATAAAATCTTACTTCCTGTTGAAAATCTTGACTATATTGACCGTTATATTGCCGGTGGCGGTAGTGTTCCGGTACTTGACAGGCTTGGAAAAGGGAGCTTTGGAAAACTCAAAGCCAAAGTTCGTAAGCGTCTTTTAGAGATTGCCGGGCAGATTGTAAACACTGCTGCAGCACGAGCACTGATAAAAGCACCAAAGATCTCACTTGCCAAAAAAGAGTTGCGAGATTTTCAGGCTCTTTCAGGATTTGAATACACAGAAGATCAGACACAAGCGGTTAATGAGATTCTCACGCAGATGAGTTCTGGGCATATTATGGACAGGCTCCTTAGCGGTGATGTCGGTTTTGGAAAGACAGAAATTGCACTTAATACTATTTATGCAGCGTATAAATCAGGCTATCAGTCGGCATTTATTGTTCCAACAACACTGCTCTCTGCGCAACATTTCAGAAGTTTGGATGAGCGTTTTTGTGAGCTTGGTATCCGTTATGCAAAACTTGACAGATTTGTCAGTACAAAAGATAAAAATGCTATTATTAAAGGCTTGGCTTCTGGAGAGATAGATTGTGTTGTAGGAACCCATACCCTCTTTGGTTTGGAGTTTAAAAAACTGGGTGTGGTCATCATCGATGAAGAACATAAGTTTGGCGTGAAGCAAAAAGAGAAGATAAAAGAGCTCTATCATAATGTGCATCTGCTCTCTATGAGTGCAACACCAATTCCAAGAAGTCTGAATCAGGCGCTTAGTTCCATTAAGACAATGAGTCAGCTGCTAACAGCTCCAAGTGAGCGTCAAGGGGTGCGTACCTTTGTCAAGGAGTATGATGAAAAACTCATTAAAGAGGTTGTCTTGCGTGAGCTTCGTCGCGGTGGGCAGGTCTTCTATGTGCACAACTCTATTGATCATATGCCTATTAAAATGGGAGAGTTAAAAGCACTGCTTCCGGATTTGAGAATTTTGATGCTGCACTCTAAGATTTCCGCTGTTGAGACAGAAAAAGAGTTGTTAAAGTTTGAGGCTGGTGAGTATGATGTAATGATAGCGACGAGCATCATTGAGAGTGGTATTCATATGCCTCGTGTGAATACTATCCTTGTAGATGGAGCAGATAGGTTTGGAATAGCTGACCTGCATCAGTTGCGTGGGCGTGTTGGGCGTGGTCATGTGGAAGGTTTTGCTTACTTTGTGGTGCAAAATAAAGAGGCGCTTACCGATGAAGCAAAAAAACGCCTTTTGGCACTCGAATCTAACTCATTTTTAGGTTCAGGTTCTGTTCTCGCACACCATGATTTAGAGATTCGAGGTGGTGGAAATTTAGTCGGTGATGCACAGAGTGGACATATTAAAAATATAGGCTATTCGCTTTATTTGAGAATGCTTGAAGATGCCATTAAAGAACTGAGTAATACAAAAGAGAGTGAGCGCCTAAAAGTTGATATTAAACTGACTATTTCAGCTTATATCTCTGATGAGGTAGTACAAGAAGACAGACTGCGTTTGGATATTTATCGTCGTTTATCCCAATGTGAAGAGGCTGTTGAAATTTATGAGATAGAAGAAGAGGTAATTGACCGTTTTGGAGAGCTTGATATGCCGACAAAACAGTTTTTTGAGTTGATGGTTATTAAACTTTTGGCACTTAACAAAAAGATAAAATCCATTGGAAATTATGGACAAAATATCACCTTTACCTATCTCAATGACTCTAAAGAGACGATAAAATCACAGAGTAGAGACGATGATGACATCATTAAAGCAACGCTCTCGTATCTGAGAAATAATAAACCAAAGGTAGTTTGATGAAAATAGCGTTTATAGGAGATATTGTAGGGCGTCCAGGAAGAGATATGTTAAAAGCGCACCTTGCCAAGCTTAGGGATCAAGAGAAAATTGATTTTGTAATAGCAAATTATGAAAATGCTTCTCATGGTTTTGGATTGACCGCAAAAAACTGTAATGAACTCTTCTCTTATGGTGTTGATGTGATGACCGGTGGAAATCACTCATGGGATAAAAAAGATATTTTACCTCTCTTTGAAAGCCATGAAATTTTGCGTCCGCATAACTATCCTGAGGGAGTAGCTGGAACAGGATGCAAGGTTTATGATGTAGCAGGTAAAAAGCTGGCAGTACTTAATCTAATGGGACATTATGGTATGCCTTATTCCGATAATGTTTTTCGTTGTGCAGAGCGTAGCATAGTTGCGTTGCGTGAGGATGGTGTGAAAAATATATTTATAGACTTTCACGCAGAGGCTACGAGTGAAAAACGTGGGATGTTAATGCTTTTAGAGGGGCGTGTAAGTGCAATAATTGGAACGCATACGCATGTAAGCAGTGATGATTTTCAAATAGTTGAAGGTACAGCATATTTGAGTGATATTGGACTTACAGGTTGTCGCGATAATGTAATTGGAATGGATAAAAAAGTGCCACTTACTCAATTTTTGACAGGAATGAAAGGGCATTTTGATATTCCAAAAAAGTGTAAAAAGATATTACAAATAGCAATAATGGATATCAGTAATGGAAGTTGTAATGCTGCCTATAAATTAAAAATATTTGATGATACTCGGATTATAAAAACAGATGCATGGATTGAAGAGTAGTTGTTTGGTACATTATTTGCATGTATAAAGATATATCGAAAATGTGTTAATTTTGTGTTATTGTGAAGTTGATTCTATGTTTTTTTATAATAAAACACATATTATCACTAAAAACTCACAATTATTCCGATATAATACAAACTAAAATTTGTAAAAGGGAATTTTGTGCTAAGAAAAGTTATAACTGTTGGTCTGTTTACTTTATTTTATCTACAATCTTTATCAGCTTTAACAATTAAAGAGAGTGTTGTTGAAGTTATGGATACAAATCCAGTTGTTCAAGAACGCTTGCGAAACTATAGGGCAACACGTGAAGATTTAAATGTTGCAAATTCAGAGTATTTACCAAGTGTAGATTTTAGAGCAAGTCTAGGTTATACAAAATCGGGAGTTGTTAAAAATACAAATGCCAGTTGGAATCATGCAGTTCGTGATGAAAACTATGGAAATTATGAATCTTCTTTAGTATTGACACAGAACCTTTTTGATGGTTTTGGCACAACATACAAAGTTTCCTATCAAGAAGCACGCATCTTGGCAGCTGCATACAACTATATAGAAAAAGCAAATGATATTGCTTACAGGATGACAAATGCTTACTTAAATGTACTGCGTGAGTATGAATTGCTGCAAACTGCTCGTGAAAATGTTCAGATTAATGAAGATATATATAAAAAAGTAAAAGATCTCTATGACTCTGGTTTGACAACAGACTCAGAAGTAAAAAAAATAGAATCAGCGCTCTCCCTAGCTCGATCAAATCTTACAGTACAGAAAAACAATACAAGAGATAAAGAGTATAATTTTAGAAGAGTGCTTGGTCGTATGCCTCAGGTTTCACAGATGCAAAAGCCAGATCTTAATATCAGTATGCCAAGTTCTGTTGAGCGTGCTGCAGAGTATGCTATCAACCATAACCCCTCTTTACTGGTAAGTCGCTACAACATTAAAGGTGCACAGGCACTTTGGAAACAGCATCAAAAAGAGTTTTATCCAAAAATTGATTTAGAAGTAACGCAAAATTTTAATGATGTTGAAAAAAGAAACTCTTTTGATCAACCAGATGATAGATTTAAAGCACGTATAGTTCTTTCATATAATCTTTTTAGAGGTTATGCAGACACGGCAACAGTACAAAAAGATGTTAGTAAAATTAATCAAGAAGTAGAGATAAAAAGAGATTTGAAACGCCAGGTTATTGAAGCACTTGATTTGTCTTGGAATGCTTATGAAATGATTGCATTGCAACTTAAAGATCTTCGAGACTATAAAGTTTTTGCAGAGAAGACGTTAGAGCTTTATAAAGAGGAGTATGATCTAGGACGTCGCTCTTTACTTGATCTTCTAACGGCACAAAATGATGTTATCAACTCCCGTGCGCAGATTATTAAGGCAGAGTATGATTATTTGCTTGCAAAATATAGAATACTTGATGCAATGGGACTTTTACCGTTAGCTGTCATAGGAGATACAAAAGAGTTTGATGCACGTGTAAACCTCTATGTAAATGGTGATGCAAATGAGGTGATAGACAGAGTACCTGTTAAATATGATGTTGATAATGATAAAATAGCAGATGATGAAGATCTTTGTGATAATTCACTGTTAGAAAACAATATTATGCCATATGGTTGTGTGAAAATGACAAGAGACAGTGATGGTGACGGTGTCATAAACTCAAAAGATCAATGTCAAAATACACCAAAAAATGCAAAAGTATCGCCGGATGGTTGTGCTATTGATGTCGATATGGACGGCGTAAAAGATTATAAAGACAAGTGCCCAAATACACCGCTTGGATACAATGTAAATGAAGACGGCTGTGCAATTTCGCTTAATCTTGGGGTAAACTTTGCTTATTACAGTGACACAATAGATAAGAATTCTTATGCAAATATTGAGAAGTTTGTAGAGTTTGTCAAGAAAAACAAACAGTACAAGATTCACATCATAGGGCATACAAGCTCACGTGGTGATGCAACGCTTAATAAAAAACTCTCCAAAAAAAGAGCAGAATCTGTAAAGCATGCACTTGTCAAACTTGGTATAGCAGCAGATAGAATTACAACAGAAGGTCGTGGGGAGGAAGAACCAATCGCTGACAATAATACAGCAGAGGGAAGATATATCAATCGTAGAGTTGAAGTAGAGTTGACTCTCGAAGATTGGAGATAACAAGATGAAAAATCTTTTAAAACTTTTTTTGATGCTCGCTATCGCCACAGTGTTAAATGCTTCTATAAAGCAAGAACTGGAAAACAGGTTTTATGAGGATGATTTTGAAGAGATCATTCGTTTTGATATGTTGCACTTTACTACTGAAAACACTCTAGATGAAAAGTCTCAAAAAACACTCAAAGCTGCAGTTGAAAAGATCAAAGAACTTGATAACTCATATAGCTTGAAAGTAACGCTTGTTGGACATGTTTATAAGGAAAGTGATTACTATCCGGCAAAGATAAAAAACAATCTAGCATACACAGATGATATCGCTAGCAGTGATGATAATCAAACAAAAGCTTACCTTGAAAATGTAAAAAAGCAGCTACTTGATAATGATGTAGATAAGAAGATACTCTTTTTGTACACAAAAAGAGGAAAAGTATTGGGATATACTGATGAAACACAAGAGAGTGCTAACCTTTCAAATCGTGTAATGTTAAGTATTTATGTGCTTAAGCCTGAAGATATTGACAGTGATAAAGATGGTGTTTTTGATAGATATGATAGATGTATAGGAACTCCAAGAGGTTCTAAAGTAGATAAGAACGGATGTCCAGTTGATAGTGACCATGATGGAGTACTAGATTATAAAGACAAGTGTCCAGATACACCTCCTGAAGGGGTGAGTGTAGATGCTCATGGCTGCCCACTTGACAGTGATCATGATGGAATAGTAGACTATAAAGATAAATGTGAGAATACTCCAACTGGAGTGAATGTCGATCCACATGGGTGTCCACTAAAACAGACACTAAAATTATATTTTAAAAGTTCCTCTGATAAAATACTGAAAAATTCCTATGGTGAAGTCAAAAGATTTGCAAACTTTTTGAAAAAAAATCCAGGATATAAAGTTAAAATTATAGGGCATACTGACAGTATAGGAAAAGCAGTGACAAATATGGCCCTCTCTATTAAAAGAGCTGAGGCGGTAAAAGCGGCTTTAGTTGCTGAAGGTATTGATGCATCAAGAATTGTGGCAACCGGTCGAGGTGAGCTTGATCCTATTGAGTCAAACAGAACAAAAGAGGGGCGAAAGGTAAATCGCCGTATTGAGATAAAATTATTTCATTAAAAGTTTAGGAAGAGAATGAACGAACATAAGATATCGGTACATGAAGATATACTCTTAGACACTTTTGTCCTTTTTACTAAACTATTTCATAAACCCTTTAGTAAGGAAGCCCTTTTAGCGGGTCTTCCTATTCATGACTCTCAAAAACTTTTCTCAAAAGATAGTTCCAAATCACTGTTTTCCCGTGTAGCAGCAAGAGCAGGGCTGAAATCAACACTGATTAAACGCTCCATTGAAGATATGCTCTCACTGCATCTTCCTGCAATTTTACTTCTTAGTAATGATAATGCTTGTATCTTAGAGAAGTTTAATGATGATAAAACGCAGGCAAAAATCATCTACCCTGAAGGAGATGGTTTAGAGCAGTGGGTAAGTGTACATGACTTGGAAAATGAGTATCTTGGCTTTGCTTACATTCTAAAAAAAGAGTTTGAGTATGATAAAAAAAGTTCTCGCACTCTCCAACTTAAACAAAAACATTGGTTCTGGTCCACACTTAAACTCTCTATTCCAATCTATCGTGATGTATTAATTGCTTCATTTTTAATTAATCTTTTTGTTTTGGCAACACCGCTTTTTACGATGAATGTGTATGACAGAGTCATTCCAAACAATGCAGAAGAGACGTTGATGGTCTTTACGATAGGGATAGTCCTTGTCTATATTTTAGACTTCTTTTTAAAGTTCACTCGGGCATATCTACTTGAGTTAGCAGGTAAAAAGAGTGATATAATTATGTCCTCTATTATTTTTGAGAAGGTATTAGATCTCAAAATGGCAGAGCACCCTCCATCAGTTGGTTCTTTTGCAAACAATCTTAAAGATTTTGAATCTGTACGATCATTTTTTACAACAGCGACTATGACAGCTGTTATAGATCTGCCGTTTGCCATTATTTTTCTTGCTGTTATCTATTATATTGGTGGATTGTTGGTTTTCGTGCCAATTACAACAATATTTTTAATTTTGATCTACTCATTTGTGATTAGAAAACCACTTCAAGAGAGCATAGAGGCATCGCATGAGGCAAGTGCAAAGAAAAATGGTATTTTGATCGAGACTTTGCAAAATATTGAGACTGTAAAAACAATGCGAATGCATGGGAAAAAGCAGTGGGAGTGGGAAGAATCAACAGGTGAGATTGCAGAAAAAAATCTAAAGTCTCGTCTTCTGTCATCATCTATTCCAAATGTTACCAATCTTTTTATTCAGCTCAATACTGTTTTTGTCGTTGTCTTTGGAGTCTATCTTATTAAAGAGTTTGAACTTACGATGGGTGGGCTTATTGCTATTGTTATTTTAACTTCAAGAACAGTTGCGCCAATTGGACAGGCTGCGGCACTTATTTCAAATTATTCTGATGCAAAAACAGCATATGACACACTCAATGAAATCATCTCGCGTGAGGTTGAACGTCCTGCTGGAAAAGAGTTTGTAGAACGTCCAAAATTTAGAGGAAAGATAGAGTTTAAAGATGTCTGTTTTAACTATCCGGGTACTGAAGTTCCGGCACTTATAAATGTGAGTTTTGTCATAGAGCCAGGAGAAAAAGTAGCTATTATTGGTCGAATTGGTTCTGGTAAAAGTACGATTGCAAAGCTTATTTTGAAACTTTATGAGCCGACAAGCGGTAAGATTTTAATTGACGATATTGATATTACACAGATCGATCCGGCAGATTTGCGTAGATTTATCTCTTATGTTCCACAAGATGTGCATCTTTTTAAAGGTACAATAAAAGAGAATATTGTCTCTTCCGAACAATATCCTGATGTTGGAGATATAATCTATGCGGCTCAGGTAAGTGGCGTGGAAGAGTTTGTAAAAACACATCCGCTTGGATATGATATGCCAATCGGTGAGCGTGGAGCAGGACTCTCAGGTGGACAGCGTCAAAGTGTTGGTGTGGCTCGTGCATTGATGCAAGATAGCTCAATCATGATTATGGATGAACCGACAAATGCAATGGATCAAACAACAGAGAAGCGTCTGATGGATAAACTTAAAGTAGAGCTCAAAGAGCAAACACTTGTTATTATTACCCAAAAACTGACACTTCTTGATATGGTTGATAGAGTAATAGTGATGCATAATTCTCAAGTATTGCTTGATGATAAAAAAGATGTAGTTGTTAAGCAGCTAAGTGGAGCTTCCAATGGCTAAAAAAGAGATAAAAAAGAGCCTCTCAAAGCGTGACTATGAATTTATGCACTCTTTGAGTGCTGCTGTACTTGAAGCCGCTCCCACGCGTTTACGAATAGTGCTCTATTTTTGGCTTGCAGCAATTATTATTTTTTTGACATGGGCAAATTTTGCTTACATAGATGAGATAGCAAGAGGTCAAGGTGAAGTTATTCCAAGTGGTGAGAATCAGATGATTCAAAACTTAGAAGGTGGGATTGTCGAAGAGATTTTAGTTCAAGAGGGTGACCCTGTTGAAAAAGGACAGATACTTTTAAAAATTGACAATCAAAAATCAGTTTCCTCATATAGTTCAAATGAGATTAAGGCTGATGCACTGCAGGCTCAAATACTGCGTCTCAAAGCTGAATCTACAGGAAAAGATTTTGTTGTTCCTGCTGATTTACAAGAGAGGCTTGCGCAGTTTATAGATAATGAAAAAAGTCTTCATAATACTAATAAACAGCAATTAAATTCAAAACTTAATGCTTTGCGTGAGAAGTTAGCACAAAAGAAACAAGAACTTGCAGAGGCATACTCCCAACGTGATCACTTAGAGTCTTCTTACTCAATGATTTCACGTGAGGTTCGTATGACAAAACCGATGGTCGCAAAAGGTGTGCGCTCAAAAATAGACTTTTTAAAGTTACAGCGTGAGGCCAATGAAATAGCATCGAAGTATGACGCAGCAAAAAAATCCATACCAAGATTAAAATCAGCAATCAAAGAGGTACAGAGTAATATCAAAGAGACAAAATTGAATTTTCAAAGTGAAGCAAAAGCTAAACTCAATGAAGCAGTTGCAGAGTTCAGAGGCTTGCAAGCAACGTCAACAGCTTTGGAAGATCAGGTAACTCGAACAATTGTCAAGTCTCCTATGAAAGGAATTGTTCAAAAGCTTTATGTTCATACTATTGGTGGTGTCATCAAACCTGGTCAAGATATTATGGAAATAGTTCCAAGTGATGAAACACTGCTTGTTCAAGTAAAAATAAAGCCAAAAGATATTGCATTTATTTATCAGGGACAGCGTGCTATCGTAAAATTTACTGCTTATGATTTTTCTATATATGGCGGACTTGAAGGAAAAGTTGTGCTTATCTCACCTGATAGTATTAAAGATGAAGAGGGTAATGTTTTTTATGAAGTGCGTATTAAAACAGATAAAAACTATATAGGCAGACATGGAAAAAAACTAAAAATTATTCCAGGAATGACGACAAGTGTAGATATTATTACAGGACAAAAAACTGTACTTGATTATATCTTAAAGCCAATTCTCAAAACAAAACAGTACACATTTACGGAGCGCTAAGTTGATACCAATAATTCTTTATAGTGATGATATTAATCTTTTAACACATTGGGAAAAAGCTCTTGAAAATAAATCTTATAAAAGTGTAGATGATCTGGAACAATTAGAAGATATACACGATTCTATAATTATCATCAATTATGAATCATGTAAAAGAGATTGTGAAAATTTTTTAAAATTATCTCGTCAAAGAGGCAATCGTGTTCTTTTGCTTGATAGAGTTCCAGAGTTAAACAGAGCAAAAAGAGTACTGAAGTTTGGTGCTTTTGGATATGGTAATGCTTTGATGCGATCGCACTTTATACTCTCTGCGCTTGATGCTTTGCGTGAGGGTATGATATGGCTCTATCCTGAACTTACATCTCAACTCATCTTAGAACTTCCAGAGAGTGAAGAGAAAACCAATGATGCCTTGTTACAAAAGTTAACATCACGAGAAAAAGAGGTTGCCATGCTACTTAAAGAGGGGCTGACCTATAATGAGATTGCGCAAAGACTTGATATTGCAGCAAGAACTGTAAAAGCCCACGCACAGGCGATTTATCATAAGCTTGATGTAAAAGACAGACTCGGTCTTGCACTTCTTTTAAAATAACTTTCTTCCTTCATTTTCCATACTGTCCCTAGGGACAATACCATTTATTCTAAATTTTCTTTATAATCTAACAAAATAGGAAATTGTCTATATCTTAGGAGAGAAAAAATGAAAACAATTATTGGAACAGTTAAAGAACTCAGTGGGAAATTTTATGCAAAAGATGAACACGGAGACATTATAGAACTTCATGTTGGTGATAAAATAAGTAAAGATATGCTTGTTTTTGGTGCAGATGACAACACTCCAAAAGCACATATCAAAATAGGTATGATGAACTTAGAACAAGCATTAGAACTAACAGGACTTGAAAAGCAAGTATTTGACCTCTCTCTTATCGAAGATAACAACCTAGATGAATTTATCTCTCCAAAAAATATAGACAAAGCAATAGAAAAAACAGGTGTATATGCCGAAGATGATGCGACAGACAAAGAAAAAGAGGGAAGCATCGATGATGAAACTGCAGCAGGAAGTGAAGCAGTAGTAGGACACCTCCAAGAAGATAATTTCGTAGCACGTGACAATGGTTTTGTAGATGTACAAAGTGATCTACGAGATGCACAATTTAATTCTCCTGATAATGGAGTGGATATAGATGGAACGCCTGTTCTTTTGGCAAGTGAAGAAAATATTGATTTTGCAATAGGTAATCCAATTAGTGATGCTAATGAAAACATCGCAACTGATGAAGATACAACAGCGACTGGTAATGTTATGGATAACCTTACAGATAGCGACAGCGACAGCCACTCTGTAACTGAGTTTGAAGTCAATGGTACAACATACAGTGCTGGTGAGACTGCAAACTTAAGCGAGGGTGATCTTACTATCAACGCTGATGGTAGCTATACATTTGTACCAGCTGCAAACTACAACGGAGATGTTCCAACTGCAACCTATACAGTTGTAGATAACAACGACAGCAGCGACACAGATACATCAACGCTTGATATCACAGTCAATGCTGTAACAGATGCAATCAGTGATGCTAATGAAAACATCGCAACTGATGAAGATACAACAGCGACTGGTAATGTTATGGATAACCTTACAGATAGCGACAGCGACAGCCACTCTGTAACTGAGTTTGAAGTCAATGGTACAACATACAGTGCTGGTGAGACTGCAAACTTAAGCGAGGGTGATCTTACTATCAACGCTGATGGTAGCTATACATTTGTACCAGCTGCAAACTACAACGGAGATGTTCCAACTGCAACCTATACAGTTGTAGATAACAACGACAGCAGCGACACAGATACATCAACGCTTGATATCACAGTCAATGCTGTAAATGATTTACCTACAACTTCAAATTCAGAAATTACAATGAATGAAGATACAACATATACATATAAACTATCTGATTTTAATTTCTCTGATGTTGATGGAGATTCTATTTCAAAAGTTCGTGTAGATACGTTACCTGTTCTTGGAGTTTTATTATTTAATGGGGTTGTTGTATCAGCTGGAGATGAAATTAGTGCTAGTGATATTGATAATGGACTTTTAACATATAAACCAGCAGAGCATGATTCTGGCTCTGATCAGTATGCAGGAGATACTAGAAATGATGGTACTACTGTTGGAAGTGATGGTGTGGGAGACCAAGAAGTTGATTATGCTCAATTTAATTATAGTGTAAGTGATGGAACAAATTGGAGTGCATCATCAGCTACTATGACTATAGATGTGAATGCTGTAGCTGATACTCCAATATTGAGTGCAAATGCATCTTCTATAGAAGAATTTGATATAACGATTGATAATGTAAATGATACTGATAAGGGTTATTTGATAACAGCTTATAAAGCAGATGGCAGTGAATCTACTATATCTACGCATACTAATCCTGATGGATTTGGGGTAGCAGGGAGTGCTTCTGGTGCAGATGCTGAACTTGGATATTCTGATGATTTAGATCTTTCGGAAGCACTAAAAGTGGAACTTGGACAGCTTGTTTCATCTGTTGATGTGTCATTTGCTTGGAAACATTCTCATGGTGACGGTGAAACTGCTAAATTTGAATTTTATAGAGATGGTGTAAAAGTTGGCGAAGGCACTCATAATGGTGGTAGTGATGGAGTTGATCCTGCTATAACTTTATCTCCTGATAATGGGGCGTATTTTGATACAGTAATATTTAGTGCTGTTGGTTCTGGTGATGATTATTTAATACATTCAATAACGTATGATAAAGTAGATATTACAAGTGCAACTATAGATATAGCAGAGGATGATTATGCTGTATTGAATATATCATCCTCTTTGGTTGATACAGATGGCTCAGAAAGTTTAACTCTTGAGGTAAGAGATATTCCAGAGGGTGCGACTATTTCAGATGGTACTCATACATTTACTGCTGATAATACAAGTGCAAGCGTTGATATAACGGGATGGGATATTGATGCATTAAGATTTATATCTCCAAATATTTCGCAAGATACAACATATACATTAAATGTGATTGCAACTGCTACTGAGTATTCAAATGATGATGCAAATTCAACTACTCTTCCGATTACAATAAATGTAAATGCTGCACCTGAAGTTAGTGATTCTGTTGCTAGAGTCTCTGAAGAAGGTCTGGATAATGGTTTAGTAGATGATGATGGTCAAAATAGTGGTGATGATACAACAGATACTGCTATAGTAACTGGCAGTGTGAATATTGTAGATAGCGATAGTGTTACAGTATCTTTGAGTGCACCAACGCAGACAATGACATCAAATGGAAATACAATTGTATGGGATGGTGAAGGTACTCAGTTGCTGACGGGAACTGCAAATGGTGTAGATGTAATGACAATAGAGATAGCTCAAAATGGTGATTATACTGTTACTCTGCTTGCACCAGTTGATCATCCAAATAATTCTGTAGAAGACCTGCTTTCAGTTAATGTTGGTGTAAGTGTTTCTGATGGTGTGAATGATCCTGTTACATCAACACTGACAATTGGCATTGAAGATGATATGGGAGCTGACGGTGATAAGCTTCAAAATATTGTTATTCCTGAACAAAATACAAACTTGATGTTTATTATCGATACATCTGGAAGTATGGGAAGCGATGTTGATGATGGTAATGGTGGTAGTATTGAAAGAATGGAGTTAGCTTTAAAAGCAGTCATTGATACTATTAATTCTTATGATGATATTGGAAATGTTCGAGTTCAACTTGTGACATTTGATTCTGGTGATGATTCAACTCATCAGGCAGAGTGGTTAAGTGCGACGGATGCTTTAGCATTATTGGGTGACGGTTCTTCAGGATCACGTGATGCAGTTTTTGATCCAAATGGTGGTACTGATTATGATCAGGCTCTCTTAGAAGCAAAACTTGGATGGGAAGTTGATGGTAAAATTCCTACATCAGTTGGAGATGTGGCGAATGTTGCTTATTTTCTTTCTGATGGACAGCCTCAAACAGCTGGTGGTAGTGAAGATAGTGAAGGAATTACAGGTGATGAAATTAAAGATTGGACAGATTATGTAGCGGCTCAAGGTATGGATGTTTATGCTATTGGAATAGGAAGTGGATTAGATAGTGATGATAGAGAATATCTTGATCCTATAGCTTATGATGGTGTCAATAATGTAGATAGGGATGGTATTTTAGTTACAAATGATTCAGAACTAAGCCAAACATTACTCTCAACAGTTCAAGCACCGGTTGTTGGTAGTGTATTAGGTGATTTAAATAATAATATTGATGGCTTTGGTGCAGATGGTGGTTACTTTAAATCAATTACACTTGATAACATAACATATACGTATGATAAACTCAATGATACAGTTACAGATAGCAATGGAAATACAGTAACAGGTCATGTTATAGAAATAGACACTGATTTAAGTGGACATTTAGAACTTGATTTTGTTTCTGGTCAGTATACTTATCAGCCTGATATTCATTTAGCTGAGGGTACAAGTGAAGATGAGATCTTTACTTATGTGTCAACTGATAATGATGGGGATGAAGCAAGTGGCACAATTACTCTTCATATAACAAGGGCTGCTCATGAAGTATCTGCACCGACAAATGACACAGCAGACGTTTATGAATCTGCAATGGATACAGGTACTGATCCTCAAAGTGATGCTGAAGTTGCAAATGGCAATTTATTTGCAAATGACAGTTTGGCTGATGGAACAATATTAAAAGATATTTATATCGCAGAGGGTTCAACATCTACGGATGCAAACGGAAACTTTGTAGTAACAACAGCTGAAGGAAATACTTTAGTTGTTAATAAAGATACGGGTGATTATACATATACGCTAAATAATGCTCTCAATCATACTCAAAGGGATGAACTTGCCAATGATACATTTACTAAAAACAGTAAAGATGGCTGGACATTGAGTCATGATTTAGATAATAAGCATGACAGATTACGAATTGATGGAGATGGTGATACTGCAACAAAAACATTTGATTTTGGAAGTGCCAATGCAGGAAAAACTGTCCTTGTCTCTTTTGATATAGATACGAATGGAAAGTGGGATGATGATCAAACGGATTTTGTGAAATTCTCAAGCAATACAGATGGTGAGTTGATACATGATGCTTATAGTGCTGATGCATCACACTCTTATGTAGATATTCCAGTTACTTTAGATAGTGATGGAAAAGTTACCTTTACTATTACAGCAGACAGTACAACAAATAATGAAGATTTATTTGTTGATAACTTTAAAGTTAGTATGGAAACCCCATTAGATACACTTGATGATAGTTTTACATATGTTATTGAAGATTTAGATGCTACAGAACATACTGCAAATCTTGATATAACTATACATGATGATGCTCCAGTAGCACAAAGTCAAACTACGGACTTGACTATAGAACCAGTGACGACAAATCTAGCAATTATAGTTGATATTTCATCAAGTATGAGTGATGAAGATTTAGCGTTAACAGAAGATGCAATACAGACAATGGTAGATAACTATAGTGCGATGGGTAGTGTCAATGTAAATATTGTACAGTTCTATGGTGATGGGCATTATAATAGTACATGGGTAGACTCAACAAACGATCTTGAAACATTTGATTGGGGTGATGGTGAGAACCACTTTTTGGATAACTCAAAGGGTGGAACAGATATAGAACAGGGCTTACGCTCTATGGTTGAAGATTCATACAGTGGTAATCAACCACAATCTGACCAGGATGTTATGTACTTCTTTGGTGATGGAAATACATATGATGATTATGAAGATGATTTTGAGGCATATTTGCCAACATGGAATAGTTTTGTAACATCAGGTGCAATTGATAAACTCTTTAGTTATAGTGTAAATACAGATAGTGTAGTAGAAGATATTGCAAAAGTTGCAGATAATGAAGAGAATATTGTCTCAGCAGATGCTGTAAATATTGATGATGTTGCTGATTTGGCCGATGCTGTAAGTGAAACTGCCAAACTATATGTTGAAGGAAATTTGACTGAAGATATAAGTGGAAATACTATCATAGAATTTGGTGCAGATGATGGACATATCTCATCTGTTACTATTGGCTCAAATAGTGTTGATTATGATGAAAACAATCCACTTCAAACTGTAACTGGGGAGCATGGAGATTTTGAGATCAATTTTGATACAGGTGCTTTTAGATATATTCCAACAGACAATATTGAGACAACAGAAACAATTAATGCTACAATCGTGGACAATGATGGAGATACCTTAAATACGGTGCTTGTTGATGTAAATGTGCACTATTCTGATGTATTTAATGATACTCTTGATTATGATGGAACAACTGCTGTTGATGGTGGAGCAGGTTATGATACTTTAGTGATTTCTAATGATATTAATTTGGATTTTTCTGATACAAATTTAGCTAATATTGCAAATATTGAAAAAATCGACTTAAACAGTGGTGATCATACACTTGATAATCTATCTTTAGATGATGTTCTTGATATGACAGATTCAAATAATACTTTAGAGATTATTGGGGATGGTGATGGAGATGCTACCATTGAAACAGGAGAAGATAATGTTTCAACAATAGATACCCAAGGATGGAATAAACTCTCAGAAACGCATGATGATACTAATGGTACGACAACATATGAATATTCTAAAGATGGCTCGAGTGATAGTATTACTTTAGTTATTGATGACAATATCAATAATACAGGTTTATAAATACTAAACCTGTTTTTTTGCTACAATTTCATAATGAAGCCTAAAAGGATGGTGAGCAGTGAGTGCAAATATTGTCATAGTTGAAGATGAAGAGGATTTACTGGAACTTTTGGAGTATAACCTTACTAAAGAGGGTTTTGAAACTATTGGTTTTTTAAATACGAAAACTGTAGCGCAGATTCTTGATGAAGAGGAGATAGATCTTCTTATAATGGATAGGAATCTTCCTGGGGTTGAGGGGAGTGAGTTTGTCAGAGAGTTGCGTGAGGATGGTCTTGATGTTCCTGTCATCTTTTTAAGTGCAAAAGATAGAGATGAAGATATTGAAGAGGGGTTTTTGCGAGGTGGTGATGACTACATTACAAAACCTTTTAATATGAAAGAACTCATCTTACGTGTGCGCTCTATTTTAAAAAGAACTTCTAAAAAACATAACGAAGGGAAACTTATATTCCGTGATATGGTGCTTGATAAAAGTACACGTGAGCTCTTGGTTGATGGGAAAAATGTTGAAGTTACCAAGCTTGAGTTTGATCTTCTGGTCGAGTTTATTATGAATAAAAATTCGGTACTTGAACGCGATTACCTTTTAGAAAATGTCTGGGGAGATAGTGAAAATTATCAGTATAAGACAGTCAATGTTGCGATAAATAGACTCAAAGAGAAGATAGACCCAGATAAAAGCAAAGATTACATCCAAACAGTTCGAGGTGTTGGTTACAAGTTGTGTTAAAACTTTTTAAAGATATCTATTTTCATTTTATTGTAAAAGTTATTGCATTGTTTTTTCTGCTTTTTATTTTTACATATATTATTTTACATACTCCATCTATAAATGAAAGTATGCGGTGGTTTTTTGTAGTATTTGCATTTTTAATAACATCTGGAGTTATTGTTTTTATGGCGTACAGACTTCATAAGAAACTTAAAGAAGATATAGATGCCTTAAGTGCTTATCTTAAAAAAATAGATGCAAAAGAGTATGATGCAGAGATAAAAATTATACACTCCATAGATTTTTTAGAGCTCTCTCTTCTGTTGAAAAATCTTGTAAAAAGGCTCTATCAAAAAGAGAAAAAAGCATCAAAAAAATAGCATAATGCAATATTTTTATCTTGTATCTTTATTTTGAGCTATATTTTCATCTACAGGAGGAGTAGATGAAAGATTTTCGTGCAATTATTGAAAGTTTACGAGAGTATGTGGCAAAAGATGGCAGAAAAAAGGTTTATGATAAAGAGATTGCCGCACTGCTTGGCATCTCTCAAGCGCAGTTTGCAACAATAAAAAAGCGCAATACAACACCCTATGTAGAGATACTAGAGTTTTGTAAAAGAGAGGGACTCTCTTGCTGTGAGCTCTTTTTTGATTAGATCTTTGACTGGATAGTTACTTTTTTGGCTTCAAAGAGTTCTATGGCTTTTTCTATCATAGGCTCTTTTGTGATGTCTGTACCATTAACTTCATCTTGAGTGGAAGGCTCATCACAGTTACTGACACAGCTGGCAGCTCCGCCTGCTTCTATCTCTTCAATAGTTGAGGCACTTTGTGCACCCTCTGGTTCGTTAGGTGTATTCTCTGGTGTTTGTTCGTGAACTTCTTCTTGTTTTTCGACTATCTCTTTTGAACAAGCTACACCTTTGATGACAGTCTCAAAACCAAACGTCTCACGCACAAGTTGTTTTATAACGCCATAACCGTGTCGGAGTGCTTTTTTACACTCTTCGTCTGCACAGCTCTCCCACGTAAGTGTATTGTCACCAAAAGAGATGAAGCGAATCTGCTCTTTAAAACACTCTCCTAATGCTGCATTTCTATCCATTATCTTTGCTATGAGTTCTTGAAACAGTTCTATGCTTGGATCTTCTTTTTTCTCTTCTTCTACGACTTGAGGAGTTGGTTCTACAGGGGGAACTCCTTCTTGCTTACTCTCTTGTTGTTGCGCAACTGCGCCATTCATCTCAGGAGTGCTCTCTTGGAGTTTTATCTTTAGTGGCTGTGGCGTTTGTGTTTTTTCTTGCGTGAGGATGTCCGGACGAGGCACATCTTTTTGAAAAGACTCTATCATTTGATCTATTTCACGAATACGTAAGGCTTCAATCATCTTGAAAAATATCATAGAAAGCACAAACGAACCATCGGCATTGATGCTAAAGAGGTATTTCGACTCACTGAGTATTCTAAAAAATCTGTCAAGCACAAGCGTTGAGAAGAGGGCATCTTGGTTGTACATCTTCTCTTTTAAAAAGGCGATAAGCTCATCGACAACCATCTCACTCTCATAATCTTCAAGCACTTTTGTGTACTCGACTAAACGAGCATAATCTTTTGCAAAGACAGCATCAAAAATCTCAGAGATAAACTTCGGATCAACAAGTCCGAGCA
>Ga0256837_1000721_pt1 | contig 26268 bp, 27 predicted proteins | sample 4562384metaG_FD_185976 | JGI IMG/M metagenome (GOLD analysis project Ga0256837, IMG submission 185976) | Hydrothermal vent microbial communities from Guaymas Basin, Mexico - 4561-384 | ecosystem: Environmental > Aquatic > Marine > Hydrothermal vents | place: Mexico: Guaymas Basin | collected... | reverse complement strand
TCTTGAGCATATCCCATAAATGCTTTAAATGTATCTACCTCTCTGTAACCCAATGAATCATATAAGATCTTTCCATCTGCATTCAAAAAATAGTGTCTAGGTACAGGTGATGTCTTAAATTGTGGGGGAACAGTATCAAAATCACGTACAAGATGCACTGTGATAAACTCTTTTTGCAGTCTCTTTTTTATCTCTTCATCTTGTAGTGTCGTCTTTTCAAACTTATGACACCAGCCACATTGTGATGATGAAATAAAAACATAAATAAGTTTATGCTCTTTTTTTGCTTCATGCAATGCATCTTCATATTCATCATACCAGTGCAATTCTGTTGCCATAAGCGTAACTGTAAACAGTATTATGGTTAATAAATATCTCATTATTTATCCCAAATTTCTATAAGAGTTTTAAAAACTCTATACAAATCTTTTACCTCTTTTTTTGTCGTTCGTTCATTCACAGAGTGAATGGTATCATTCTTTACACCAAATTCAATAACATCCACACCCATTGGAGCAATAAATCTTGCATCACTGGTTCCACCTGCAGTTGAGTATTTTGGCTTTATACCTGTTATAGATTTGATTGCCTCATCTATCTTGCGTACAAGTTTTGTATTTGTATCTGTTTGAAACGGGTAGGAACCCTGTGTAAGACGTAACTCATAGTCCAGACCTTCGAGATGTTTTTCTACAAACATTCTCACTTCTTTTTGTGTAATATTTGTATTGTTGCGAACATTAAACATCATTTTGAGATCATTTGGTGTTACATTGGTAACCTGCATTCCTGAGCGAATATCCGTAATAACAAACTTTGAAGGAGCAAAAGCCGCATCGCCATCATCAAGATCAACTCCTGCCATCTCAGCAAGCGGCTTTGCAATTTGATGAATAGGATTAATAGCTTTCTCAGGGTAAGCTGCGTGACCCTGTTTCCCTTTAAGAGTTAAATATCCGTTAATACTTCCTCTACGCCCTACTTTTATAGCATCGCCAAAGTGATCTTCACAAGTCGGTTCTGCAACTACACATACATCAGGAAGCAGATTATGTTCTTTGAGATACTCAAGTACTTTAACAGTTCCATTTACGGCTTCTCCCTCTTCATCAGAAGTTAACAGCAAAGAGAGTGTACCTTTGAAATTCTCTGCCTCTTTTACAGCCTGTGTAAATGCAGCTACACCGCTTTTCATATCCTGAGTACCACGACCATAGATATACCCGTCCTCTTCTGTCGCACTATACGGATCATACTTCCAGCCATCACCTGCGGGAACAACATCAACATGCCCTGCAAAACAGAGATGTTCACCCTCTGAAAATTTTTTATAGATAAAGAGATTTTTCACATCTTCTCTATCAAGATGTATCACCTCAAATCCATCTAAATACGCTGCAATAAACTCCAAAAGATCACCATCGTTTGGAGTTTCACTTTTGGTAGAAACTAATTTTTTAAAAAGTTCTATAACATCCACTTATTTACTTCCTGGATTCTCATAAAATACATATGGAGTTGCATAGTTACTTATTTCAAAATAGAGTTTTTTCTCTCCAGCATCAACTTTATAGTTAAAATTTTTATCTAAATATCCATATCCATAGCGATAATTTCTCGGTGTTGAACCATCTGTTGCAATTGCTGTTGTCAATTTGTCTATCTTAATAAAGCGTTGCACCATCTTTTCACCCATATAAATATCTAAAACTCCATTTGTTCCTGTCCAGTTTTGAATACTTCTTCCTATTCTGTTTTGTGTCTCTTGTGTACATGCAGTAAATAAAAGAGCTACTGCAACTGCTGAAATTGTTAAAATTTTACGCATTTTCTTCTCCTGTTTTTAATTTTCTTAATGCTTTTTCTTCATCATCCTGACGCATAAGTGATTCTCCAACCAAAAATGCATCCACGCCTGCTTTGCTTAAATCTTCAAGCTGTCCATGTTCATAAATACCACTCTCTGCAACTATGATTTTACCATTTGGAATAAGTGGCATCAGTTTATAGGTTAACTCCATATCCATCTCAAAAGTTTGTAGATTTCTATGGTTTATTCCAATTATATCTGCACCTGCATAGATAGCTTTTACAAGATCTGCTTTATCATGCACCTCAACCAATGCTTCCATACCTAAATGTCGCGTATATGCTAAAAGTTCTTTCAGATCTTTTTTTGAGAGTGCTGCTGCAATTAAAAGTATAAAATCCGCACCAAATACTAAAGCTTCCAGGATCTGATACTTTGAAACTATAAAATCTTTACGAAGAAGTGGAATACTTACATATCTGCGTATTCCTGCCAGATACTCCAAGTTGCCTTGAAAAAAATGAGGCTCAGTTAGAACTGAAATTGCACTTGCACCCCCTCTTTCATATGCCTGAGCAATTGCTAAAGGATCAAAATCCTCACGAATTACACCCTTAGAAGGAGAAGCTTTTTTCACCTCAGAAATAATACGATACGGATCATCTTCTGTTGCACTTAAAAAAGAAAAAACATCTCTTGGTTGTCTTGCATTAAATGCCAAAGAACGACCTAACCAATCTAAAGAAAACTCTTTTTCTCTTTTAAGAAGATCCTCTTTTGTTTTTTTAATAATATCATCTAAAATCATTTTTTACCTTTTGGTTTTTTTATACATTTGTTTATCACATGAAAATGTTCCACTACTTCCGGCTCATTACCACCCTCTAATTTCATAACTTTTGCAATAATTTTTTTTGCTTTGTAACACTCTCCTAGTTTATAGTAACCCCATGCAAGTGAATCTAAATAATATGCTGAATCTGGTTCTTTTTTAAGAACTTCTTGTATATATTTTAAACCTTTTTTTACATCAATCTCATGATCTATCAAAATATATCCAAGATAATTCATAAAAAGTGTATTTTTGTCATATTGAACTACTCTTTGAAGATCTTCAATAATAGATTGAAGCTCTTGTTTTGAAATATCTCCTTTATAACTTTCATACTTATAAATAGCACTCTGTCCTAAATAACCATAATCTCCATTCTCATTAAAAAGCTTCAAAGCAAGCTGACTCGCCTTTTTATAATTTTTTCCAGAAAGATAAAGTTGCAGTAAAAGTTCATCATCAATATGATTCTCTTCTAAAAAATCCATTAACTTAACATACTCTCTTTTATACGAGTAAATCTGAATTATTTTCTGTGCAATATCTTCATTCTTTTCTTTTGCATAGAGTCGTTTATACACCCAAAGGAGTCCGTCAATATTGTTTTCATAACTATATAAACTTACAAGTCTGTTACAAATAAGCTTAGAACACCCATGAATGCGTATATGAGACTCTAAATCTGCAATAGCATCTTTTTTTCTATTTAGATTTACATAAAGAAGAATAGCCATCTTATCAAGCAGCTTTTCATTATAATCTTTAACATATGCTCCTTCAAGATATTTTAATGCTATATCATACTCTTTGCTTTTAGTATAAACATCACTGACAAGAAGATAATCTTCTACTGCATTTGTATTTTTTGCAAGCTTTACTGCTATTTTTTTTGCTTCATTGAGTTGATTGGACTCAATAAGTGCAATTATTTTCAACCGCACAAGTTTAGGATCAGATAAAGAACCTTTGCTTATATTATCCACTGTAGTAATAACATCCTGATACTCTTTTAAAATAATCTTATCTTTAAGGTATCTATATATATACTCTTTTTTTGATGATTTCGTATAAAGCTTTTTAAAAAGTTTAGCAGCACTTTTAAAGTCACCAACCTGCTCCGCACGCAATGCAAAAATAATATAAGTATCTTCAGCATCAAAAGCTTTTTGACTTGCTTTCATAGGTGTCGGAGATTTTTGAGAACATGCACTCAAAAAAAGAAAAAATGAAAAAAGAATAATTTTAAACATCAATAATCCCAGGGCACTCTTCTTTGAGTTCATCTACATGTGTTTTAAAATAGTCCCAAAAAGGGAATGTTTTACACTGATTTGGTCGTGCCATATATATTTTACATCCATTGGACTCTCTGTCATAAAAGACACACTCATAAGAGTCTTCGATTTTGTTTTCTTTGAGTGAATATTTATATCCGTTTTTAAAAAGATATTTTACTCCAAATTCATTAACATCCATATCTAAAAGTTTTGCAATTGCAAATATCTCATTTTTTGTAACATAAATATAGCCACTCTCTCCTGTACAACAGCGTCCTTGACACGTTGAACACGCATCAGTGTTAAATGCATAAGGATAACCTTCTTTTTTTATAATTGACATTTTTTACTCTCTGTTTTTGCTTTTTCATAGATCTCTTGAGCCTCTTTTGTTAACTCTTTTGCATCAAAATGGATCAATGGAGGCCAAATTTTTGCCATTGCTTTAGAACCATTACGAGCATGTATCATAACCAAAGAGGCACTTCTATCTACTTTTGGATGAACAAACCGAACATCAACTATACGCATCTTCACACGCTCAAGTGCTACAGATACAAGACCAAGTTGTGTAGCATCATAACAAAAAATAAAATGAGAATGTGGTTTTAAAAGTTGGGAAACTTTTTTAAAAAAATTATCCATTGGCAGACTTGAATTATATCTTGCATATGTAAGCATTTCATCTTTTGATTTTTGAACACCATCGGGATAAAATGGAGGATTTGAAATGATATAGTCATATTTATAATCTGTTTGCAGATCTAAAAAATCATTTCTGTGAAGTTTATACTCCATACTATTTGCTTTTGCATTTTTGTAAGCATAATCTGCTAAGAGTTCCTGTTTTTCAACAGCTTCAAGTTCCACTTTTGGATTGTCTCTAGCCACTAAAAGACCGACAATACCACAGCCTGCACCAACATCAAGGACCTTGCCTTTTGGTTGAAAATTATTGATAAAATCATATAAAAAGATAGAGTCACTATTATAACAGTAACCTGATTGGGGCTGATAAAGAAGCATAGTTTGATAAAGCCTTTGATATAATTGTGTAATTATACTCAAAGCGATTAAAAAGGTTATTAAAAAATGATAATTATTCCTGCCCGTTTGGCATCATCTCGTTTTCCTCAAAAAGTTTTAGCAGACATTGGTGGTCTGCCTATGGTTGTTCGTACTGCAAAACGTGTTGCACATTTAGATGATGTAGTTGTTGCTGCTGATGATGAAAAGATCATAGAGATCTGTAAAGAGCATGGAGTTAAAGCAATGCTGACTTCAACTACTCATAAAAGCGGAACAGACAGAATCCATGAATGTGCTACAATTTTAGGCCTTGATGATAATGAACTTATTATCAATGTTCAGGCAGATGAGCCTTTTATTGAACCTGATGTTGTAGAGTCTTTAATGACAAAACTACATACCTTACAAGAGCAACAAGCTGCGTTTATTATGGGAAGTTGCTATAACTCCATCAATGCAGATGCAGCACAAGATCCAAATCTTGTAAAAGTAGTTTTGGATGCACACGGCAATGCCATCTATTTTTCTCGGGCTAAAATTCCACACAATCAAAGCGGAGAAGCAGTCTATTTTGGACATATTGGCATCTATGGATTTTCAAAAAAAAGTTTAAAAGAGTTTTGTGCACTTCCTGATGCTCCAATTGAAGATATTGAAAAACTAGAACAACTTCGTGCTATTTATCATCAAAAAAAGATTGCAATGGTAAAAGTGGCAAGTACAGGGTTTGGAATAGATACAAAAGAGGATTTAACAAGAGCTATTGAGATCTTTTTATAAAAATGCCAAATTTTTGGCATAAAAAAAGGGAGAGAAGTTAAAAAACTCCACTCCCTTAAAAACATAAACTTCTAAAAGTTTATTAGATGTTGTCGCGGATACCTAAATCTTCGATAAGTTTAGCATAAGCCTCTTTATTCGTTCTTTTGAAGTATTTCATTAAACGACGACGTTGTCCAACTAATTTAAGAAGTCCAAGACGTGAAGCGTGATCTTTTTTGAAAACTTTTAAGTGTTCTGTTAACTCTTTAATTCTCTCTGTTAAAAGTGCAATTTGAACTTCACTAGAACCAGTGTCATTCTCATTACGTCCGTATTTTGCGATAATCTCTTGTTTTTTCGCCGAATCTAAAGCCATAATAGCCTCCTGAATGGTATAATTTTCTTCTCTTACACAAATGCAAAGGAAGTTGAAGCGCAATTATAGCAGAAATATTCTTTAAAATTATTTATAGATAGTTTTAACTTTTTTAGCTATAATAAGAAGAAAAATAATTACGTAAAGATTTTTAAATATGTTAATAACCCGTGCCAGTGAATATGCAATACTTTCTCTTATAGTTTTATCAAAAGCCAAAGATCCATTGGATAGTGAAACACTCTCCAACGAACTTTTTATCTCTAAAAGTTTTTTAGCAAAAATTTTACAATCACTTGCAAAAGCAGATATTCTCAAATCCTATAAAGGTGTGCATGGAGGCTTTGTACTTAATAAAGCACCAGAAACTATCAATATGCTCGATGTTATGACAAGCGTAGAAGGAAAAGCACCTGCTGTCTTTGAGTGCTCGCCCTCTATGCATGACTGCCCTTCTAACAAAGCACAGATCTGTTCAATTTGGCCTTTTCTACATAAACTGCAAGGTAAAATTGATTTTTTTTTAGCAGAACTGAGCTTAGCTGATATTTTGGAAGATTAAGTAAGACGTGGTAAACAAATAATTTGGCAAAAAGAAAACTTACTACAAAACAGCAGATTGGTACTGGACTAAACTTTCTTATAGGACAACGTGATCTTAGTGTTGTTCTCTTTGTAATGGCGATTTTAGCCATTATCATTGTTCCACTGCCATCTTCTGTTTTAGATGTACTTTTAACTGTCTCCATTGCCATCGCAGTTTTAATACTGCTTATTTCACTCTATGTACCAAAACCGACAGATCTGACAACATTTCCTACTTTGATACTGATCTTAACACTTTACCGGCTCTCCTTGAATATTGCTACAACGAGGATGATCTTAAGTAAAGGGCATGAAGGACCCGAGGCAGTTAGTGATATTATTACCAGTTTTGGAGACTTTGTTGTCGGTGGTAACTTTGTTATTGGTATTATTGTCTTCTCGATTTTAGTTTTAATCAACTTTATGGTTATCACCAAAGGTTCTACAAGGGTTGCTGAAGTTGCTGCAAGATTTGTACTTGATTCAATGCCTGGTAAGCAGATGGCGGTTGATGCCGATCTTAATGCCGGACTTATTGATGATGCACAAGCAAAAGCAAGACGTGCAGAAATCTTACAGGATGCAAACTTTTATGGAGCTATGGATGGTTCTTCCAAATTTGTAAAAGGGGATGCTGTTGCAGGTATTGTCATTACGCTTATCAATATTATTGGTGGATTTTTAATCGGTGTATTTCAATATGATATGAGTGTTTCTGACAGTGCAGCAACTTTTACGCTCCTGACAATCGGGGATGGACTTGTAAGTCAGATTCCTGCACTTATTATCTCTACTGCAACAGGTATTATGATCACCAGAAGTTCAAGTGATGGTGATAATTTTGCAGAAGGCACAATCAACCAGATGATTGGAAATGCAAAAACTATGATGATTGTCGGATTTATCATGGTACTTTTTGGTCTGGTTCCTGGTCTTCCTACTGCTTCAATGATGTTTGTCGGCCTCCTTTTTGGAATTCTCGGTTGGTCAATCTACAAATATGAGAAGGGAGAACTCTCAATCCTTGATGTTGATAACCTTATAGGTGCAAAAAAAGCGGTACAAGATATACAAGAACAAGAAAGTGCGAAAAAACCGAAAAAATCCAATGAAGAGATCGCAAAAGAAGAAGAAGCTGCTTTAGAAGATATCTTAAAAGTAGAGATGCTAGAACTTACCCTTGGTTATCAACTCATTAAGCTTGCAGATGCTTCACAGGGAGGAGATCTCCTTGAGCGCATCCGATCAATGCGAAGAAAAATTGCCTCAGATTATGGTTTTTTAATGCCACAAGTTCGTATTCGGGATAATCTTCACTTAAAACCAAATCAGTATCAAGTTCTTCTAAAGGGGATCGCTATTGGTGAAGGTGAAATTATGCCAGATAAATTTTTGGCAATGGACAGCGGTATGGCAACGGGTGAAATTGAAGGTGAGCCTACAAAAGAGCCTGCTTTTGGACTAGATGCTATTTGGATTACACCGGATCAAAAAGAAGATGCTATTATTAACGGATATACTGTTGTTGATCCAGCCACTGTAATATCAACACATATGAGTGAACTTATCAAGCGTAATGCAGAAGAACTCCTTACGCGTCAAGAGGTACAATCACTGATCGATAAAATCAAAGAAACATATCCTGTAATTATTGATGATGTTCTCAAAGTTGCTTCTATTGGTCTTATTCAAAGGGTATTAAAGTCTCTTTTACATGAAAAAATACCGCTTAAAGATATGCTTACTATCTTAGAAACAATTGCCGACATAGCAGAATATACAAAAAATGTTGAACTTATAAGTGAGCAAGTACGTGCAAAACTTTCTCGTGTTATTACACAAATGTACACAAGCGATGATGGAGTTATTCGCCTACTCACATTTGATACAAATACAGAACAACTTCTCTTACAAAAATCTCAGGAACAAGACGGCGTAAGAAATCTTATGCTCAATGTCGGAGAAATCAATGCGCTCATCCAAGCAACCAGTGCAAAAGCAGCAGAACTCCTTCAAAAAGGAATATCTCCTGTTATCATTATTGTAGATCCACAGATACGACGTGGTATTGCAGAGATATTTGAACGATTCTCACTCGATGTAGTAACACTCTCTCATGCAGAGATAGATGCAAGTGCTACATTTGAAGTACTCGGATCTATCTCAATCACAACTCCAGAAGAATAAAAAGGTAATAAATGAAAAACAGAACAATCCACCACCTCTCTCATATAGATTTAGACGGCTATAGTTGCCAACTTGTTATGATGTACACTCCCTATAAAAAATTTAATTATAATGCAAACTATGGTGCGGAAGTGAAACAAAAGCTTGATCTTATCCTTGAAAAGATTAAGCAGGATAAAAATGAAGCAACACTGATTTTAATAACAGATCTAAACCTAACAGCCGATGAATCAAAATGGCTGACACATGAAGTAAAAAAACTTAATGAAAATGGTTTTGATACACAAGTGCAACTTTTAGATCATCATGGAAGTGGTGAGGATAGTGCTAATAAATATGAATGGTACTATCTTGACACAACACGTTGTGCAACAAAAATTATGTATGACTATACAAAAGAACATTTTGAAATTGATGAACCATCATGGATGCAAAAATATGTAGATGTTGTTAATGCGGTTGATCTTTGGAAACAAGAAGAACATGATAATTTTGAATATGGTAAAGTTTGTATGCGTCTTGTCAATGAAACACGTGAACTCAACAGAATTATGTTTCCAAAGGAAGACTCTCAATACAAACTCTCTCTTTTACATGAAGCTGCAAAATATATCAATGAACCAGATGCTCCGATAGTTTTAGACGAAAAAATCTACTTCTTAAAAAAAGATTTTTTCAAACAAGATAAAAATGACACACTTGACAACCTTGCAACAGAGTATGTTGTAGAACTTCTTGGACGTGCACGTGATGAAAAAACAATCTACTACAAAGGATATCGTGGATATCTCTCTTATGGTGTTGGAAATACTTCTATCATCGGCAATGGATTTTTAACAAAATATCCAGAGTATGATTTTATTGTTGATGTAAGTTCACGTGGTACTATGAGTCTGCGAGCAAATAATCAGGTAAGTGTTTCACAAATCTCTAAAGAGTGGGCTGGTGGCGGTGGTCATCCAAATGCTGCAGGTGGACGTATTCAAGGCTTTAAAGAGCAATTTCGCTACGATAAAGTCAAAGCACAGATTGAAAAACTCATCAATGAAAAAGAATCACGAGCAGGAAATCTGGAGTATAAAAAAGAAGAGGAGCAATAAAGCTACTCCTCTTATTTATTGCCTACTACTTATTTATAAAATAACGTTCAATACCATTGGCAAGCCCCTCTGCCATACTCTTTTGATATTTTCTGTCAACTAGCCTTTTTGCTTCCATAGGATGGGTAATAAAACCCACTTCAACTAAAACAGCCGGCATTTGCGCACCAACGAGAACCCAAAATGGACCCTCTCTGACACCCGCATCTTTTACATTACTATACTTCTTTTGCAAAGAGGCTAAAGCTCCACGTTGCAGATCTATTGCAAGTTTATTTGCTGCAATAATATTATGAGAATTTATTGTATTTAAAAAACACTGTTTACCATAAAAGTTCATATCTTCTAAATCCGCTGAATTTTCCATGGCTGCAACTTTTTTAGCTCTATGAGAACGAGATGGAGAGAGAAAATAGCACTCTATACCATGCACATTTTTAGCAGATTGTTTACCAACAGCATTGGCATGAATACTTATAAAAATATCTGCTCTTTTATCATTGGCATATTTTGTTCTATGGCGCAGTTTTATAAAACGATCCCTTTCTCGTGTCATATACACTCTATAACCTCTTGCTTTAAGTATCTTTTTCAACGCTTTGGCTATTTGTAGCGTTACTATTTTTTCTCGATATCTTCTATATCCTATTGCTCCAGGATCTTTTCCTCCATGTCCAGCGTCAATGACAATAACTTTGTTCTTTTTATACAATGATGCGGATACTTTTTTTCTGGTTTTTGTTGATCTTTTTTGAATGTGTGCACTCTTTTTATTGATAGCAATCGAGAGTTTGTTACTCTTTTTGGTAAATCGTACCACTAATTTTGATCTATTTTCAATAACTAAACGTAATGTAGTCGGATTATATTGTGCCAACTTAATTTTATCTATACCACTTTTTCTCAAAGTATATGATTTATTCAACATAGCATGAATATCAAAAACATATTTATACTTTTTTGTTTTTTTATCATAAAGCGTAAAATAGTTAATTTGATTTGATGTAAGTTTTTTATCAAACTTCAAAAGAAGTCGATTATCCTGCCAGAAAACAGATTTTAATTTATGAGATGACTGAACTTTAATCTTTTTCTTTGTTTTTTTCTTTATTTTTTTCTTTTTTTTGTGATGCTTTTTTGATGAGCGCATACTTACAAGTTCTTTTGAATAACGAGAGACATCAATATGAAGTCTGCTACCAGTCTTAACAATCCCCTGTAAAGCAGATCGTTTTAACTTACTATTTTCATTCATTAATGCCTGCAGATAGAGATTTTTATAATCATTGTAAGCACGAAACTGTGATGTTTTGCTTGAAGATTTTGCATACTTGTTAGCACGCTTTAAAAGCTCACTGCTGCTTTGTGCATACAGTGAGATAAAGAATATGAAAAGTAAAAAAAGGGAACGAAGCATCTGCTATCTATTCACCTTCTGTAAGTTTTTGCATTAACTCTTTGACTGAAATAATTTTATCGAGTTTATATCCGTTTGTTCCAGAAAAGAAAAGTCCTGTTTCCGTGTTCCCTTCATAAGCATCAGAGAGTCTGTCTGCTATACAAAACCCTACCTCTTTAGCCTCTTCACCACGATTACATGGTGCAACACAGTTAGAGATACACTTAATAGCCGGCCCTTCACGTTTCTCTACAAGATGAGTAAGGTTTGTTACAACACCTTGAGCCGGATACCCAACAGGAGAGCTCATAAGAACGATATCTTCTTCTTTGGCATCAAGCAGAACTTTTTTAAAGTTTGCATGGGCATCACACTCATAGGTACCGATAAAACGTGTACCCATCTGAACACCACGAGCACCGCGACTGAGCATATCTTCGATATCATTTTTATCCCAGACACCACCCGCTGCAATGACTGGAATATCACCCCATTGCGCAGCCTCTTCAACCACTGGTCCGACAATATTTTCTAGCTGATTTTCAGGAAGTTTACACTGTTCATAGGTAAAACCTTGGTGGCCACCAGATTTTGGACCTTCAACAACAACAGCATCTGGAATACGATCATAACGTTTTTTCCAACGCTTACAAATAATTTTAAGTGCTTTTGCAGAAGAGACAATAGGAACAAGAGCAACATCCGGATAACCCTCAGTAAACTCAGGCATATTAGTAGGCAGACCAGCCCCCGTAATGATAATATCAATACCAGATTCACAGGCATCACGGACAACACGCCCATAATCATTAATCGCATATAAAATATTTGCAGCAAGCGGCTTGTCACCACAGATTTTTCTAGCATTTTCAATAATTGCTTTAAACCCCTCTTGTGAATAAAAGTTTACTTCACTTAAAGGACGATTTGCCACAAGTTTTTGAGAATATGCTCTATTTTTATAATACCCTGTACCCACAGAAGAAACAACACCGAGTCCACCTTCTGCTGATACTGTACCTGCAAGCTGATCCCAACTGATACCTAAACCCATACCGCCTTGTACTATAGGCTTCTCTATTTCATATTTTCCAATTTTTAAAGACTTAAAACTCATTAACTTACCTTTAATTTTGCAAATTTTCTTTTTCCGACCTGCAAGAGATACTCACCAGGAGTGAGTTGCAATTGCATATCTGAAATTTTTTCCTGATTTATTTTAACACCACCTTGCTTAATATCACGTCTAGCCTGTGATGTTGATGGTTCCAATTTACAATCTACAAGTGCTTTTGCTATCCATAGTGATCCATCTTCAGAAGGAATCTCAAACGCTTCTATATCAGTAGGAATTTGAGATTTAGCATGTACTTTTTCAAACTCTGCTTTTGCTGCCTGTGCTGCATCTTCATTGTGAAAACGTGCAGTAATCTCCAATGCCAACTCTTCTTTAACTTTTTTAGGATGAAGCGTTCCATCTTCAACTCCTGATCTAAGCATAGCTATCTCATCTAATGATTTTGTACTAAGCAGTTCATAATAACGCCACATCAAATCATCAGAGATACTCAACACCTTTCCAAACATATCATTTGGCTCATCTGAAACACCAATATAATTACCTAAAGACTTACTCATCTTCTGGACTCCGTCAAGTCCTTCTAAAATAGGCATCATAAGAACTGCCTGTTGTTTTTTAATACCATAAGCTTTTTGCAGTTGACGCCCCATTAAAAGATTGAACTTTTGATCCGTCCCTCCAATCTCAATATCAGACTTCAAATACACACTGTCATACCCTTGTAAAAGCGGGTACATAAATTCACTGACAGCAATAGGTGTGTTTGATGCATAACGTTTTGAAAAGTCATCACGCTCAAGCATACGTGCTACTGTAAGGTTAGAAGCTAACTCTAACATTCCTGCTGCACCTAAAGCATCAAGCCACTCATTATTATAAACAATATCCGTTTTTTCTTTATCTAGAATTTTAAATGCTTGTGTTGTATAAGACTCGATGTTTTTTACTATCTCATCTTTCGTAAGGACTTTTCGTGTAGCACTTTTACCTGTTGGATCTCCAATCATTGCAGTAAAACTACCAATTAAAAACTGTACACGTCCACCATACTTTTGAAAGGTCGCCAATTTTTGTAAAAGTACCGTATGTCCCAAATGCAGATCCGGTGCTGTTGGATCAAAACCAGCTTTTACAGCATATGTTTGACCTTCATCATAATAAGCTTTTAAAAGTTTTTCAACTCTTTCGTTGTCTATGATCTCAGCACAACCTCTATTTATCTCTTTTAAAGCCTCTTCTATCATCTACTCTCTCTTTTAAAATTGTTTAGTTTTTATATGCATCATCTGTTCGTACCAAATGGATGACTTTAATTTTAGACTCTATTTTAACACGAAGTCTGTTAATATCAGCTTCTTTTGTAGCAAAAATAAGCTCACAGTATTGAATATAATCAGAATGCTCTTTTCCAAGTTCTATCGATAATATATCAATATCTAATTTCACCAAATATGTTAAGAACTCTGCTAAAGCTCCTTTTTCATTATGCAGTGAAGCTATAAGCTTATATCTATAGAGATTTTCCTGTGCCCATTTTACAAAAACCATAGGCTCATTTGCTTCAAGCTTTTTAGCTGCATTGGAGCACATTTTATGATGTACATGCGCTTTGCCTTTTTCCAAAAATGCCATCACTTCATCGCCCGGTTTTGGATGACAGCAGTAGTCAAAAACGACATCACTGACATTACTTGTAGCATATACAACAAGTCCTGAGAATTCTTGACGTTTGAGTTTAAATCTATGATGAGATATAAATGCTTTAAAACGACTGTTTTTACTAATCTCACTTAGATATTTATGAATAATATTTTTAAAATACTCGATATCATTAGGCAGTGTTGCCAAAGAGTCACAATGACATTTTTTAAACCATTCAGCTACCCGTGAATGACTTAAACTCATAGCAGTTGCTACGATGTTGATTGCAGCCTTTGCATTAATCTCTCGAAGACGAGCATTACAATTAAGCTTCATATTTGTTTTAGCTTTTGAAGTTTTTACAGCATCGATCCATGAACAACGTGTTTGAACCTCATCACCAGCAATAATTTTAACAATATCTCCATTATTTAACTCTGTTAAGAGAGAGGATTTTGTTTTATTGATAAGTGCTGCTGTTGCTTTATTGCCTACTTCACTGTGTACTGCATATGCAAAATCAAGGGCAACTGCACCGCGAGGCAGTGTAAAAGCATCTCCTTTGGGAGAAAATACTGAAATATCTTCAGAGTAAAGATCATTTTTAATCAAAGCATAAAAATCTTCTACAGATTCATTTTGATACTGTAAATTATCCAACCAATCCAGCTTAATATTATTACCACCACTCTTGTATTTCCAATGCGCTGCAACCCCAAGTTCTGCAGTTTTATGCATCTCATATGTTCGAATTTGCACCTCATAAATAGCACTTTTATGAAATACAGTGGTATGAATCGTCTGGTATCCATTATCTTTTGCAACTGCGATATAATCTTTAAAACGTGAAGCTAAAGGACGAAAATTCAAATGTACTACACCAAGAGCATCATAACATTTAATAGGCTCTTTAGTAAGAATACGAACTGCCAGAAGATCAAGTACCTCATCAATACTGACACCTTTTCTCTGCATTTTTAAATAAATCGAGTAACGATGTTTTATTCGAGAAAGAATTTCAAAATCATCTTCACAAAAACCATTTTTAATAAGTGTTTTTGAAATAGAGTCTTTAAACTCACTCAATTTCATCTCCATTGCATGATAGTTTGTGTCAAGATAATTATCTATATGATGTTTTTCTTGGGGAAAAAGATATCCAAAACTCAAATCTTCTAAGAGATTTTTCAAAAAACTAATGCCCAGTCTATGAGCAATAGGAGCATATACAACCAAAGTCTCTTCTGCAATACGTCTTTGTTTATGTGGAGGAAGTGCATCAAGGGTAAGCATATTATGCAATCGATCACACAGTTTTACAACTAAAACTCTAACATCTTCAATACTAGCAAGCAGCATCTTTCTAAAAGAGAGTGCCGAAACAACAAGTTTTTCATCTGAATTTGAAGGAACAAGCTCACTGTCTCGGATAACATCTATTTTTGTCATTCCTGAAACCAGATGCGAAACATCGTGACCAAATTTCTCTTCAATCTCTTCTATAGTAATCTCTGTATCTTCTACAACATCATGTAAAAGTGCAGCTATTGCCATTGACTCATCATTTGTAAGTGTAGCAACAATAGAAGCAACTAAAATAGGATGAATAATATAAGGTTCACCACTTTTTCGAAACTGCTCTTTGTGAGCTTCTATAGAAAAAATAAGCGCTTCTTGGAGTTGTTGTGTAGGGGGAATTTGCGAGAAAAGATAAGAAGATGCTGAATCAACATCACGAAGATGTTTTATCTTTTCAATATTGAGTTGATTCAAGCCCAAGAGATTACTTCTCTTTTTTAGCCACAAAGCCCTTAACAACGATAAGGCCTTCTGCAATTTCCATAAGTGCTAAATCTGCTGATTTTATATGGTTTGTATTTACACTTAATTTACTTGATGCACCATTTTCCAACTCATCTGTTCTTTTTGAAACAGCGATTGCCAACTGATAACGATCCATTTGTGGATTCTCTTCTAAAACTTTTGCTGTTAATTCTTCAACTTTCATTTACTTTCCTTTATTTAACTATTGAACAGTTTTTCATATTGCCGTTTAAAATATCTAATAAGTTTCCTTGAATAGACATATCACAAACAATAATTGGTAGGCTGTTATCTTTTGCAAGTGCGATTGATGTATCATCCATAACTTTTATATGATCTTGCAGTGCTTGATCATAAGTAAGTTCATCAAGCTTCACAGCATCACTGAACTTTTTAGGATCTTTATCATATACACCATCTACTTTTGTAGCTTTTATAATAACCTCTGCACCAATTTCAACTGCACGAAGTGTTGCTGCTGTATCTGTAGTAAAAAATGGATTTCCTGTTCCTGCAGCGAAAATAACAACACGACCTTTTTCAAGATGACGTGTCGCTTTACGGTTAATATACGGCTCAGCAATCTGTTCCATTTTAATGGCAGTCTGCATTCTAACTTGAAGTCCGGCATGTTCACAAGCTTCTTGCATAGCAACTCCATTAATTACAGTCGCCAGCATTCCCATATAATCACCAGATGTACGTTTAATAATTCCATCTTGTGCAGCAGTAACTCCACGGATAATATTTCCACCACCAATAACAATACCAACTTCAATACCGGCATTTATAAGAGACTTAATCTCCTGCGCAATATACTTTAGTATCTGTGTGTCAATTCCATGACCTGCCTCACCAGCAAGAGCTTCACCCGAAAACTTCACTAAAACACGTTTGTTAGTCATGCATACACCTTTTTATAAAAATCCGTGAATTATACTAAAAAGTGGCTTTTAATTTGCTTACTTTTTATAAAGCATAAGCATTTTAAGCATACGCTTCAAACTACTCATATTGTAAATACCTATCCAAAAAGAAGACATTTTTAACATAATTTTGATAAAATAAGTTATGCATAAACAAATAACAATTGACGAAGATATTTTAGATAATTTTGTAGAATTTTTAGAAGCTCATGAAGATGATATTATCTATAACTACAAAGGAAAAAACAATCAAATATTGATAAACAGTTCTCTTGTTAAACGCATTGTTCATTTTATAAAAAAACAAAAAACTTTAAAGGAAGAATCTCTTTCAGATCTTGTAAAAGCATATATACGTGCTGCATTTGAATTAACAAACAACTCTGTTGTCATTAGTAAAAATGGTCATATATTTATCAAGATAATTGATGAAACTGTCAAAAAACAAATTCCTGAAGAAGAAAAAAATACTGTAAAAAATAGATATAACGGTATTAAAGAAGAAGAACTGGAATCTTTTTATAAAGAATTCTTTGAAGAAGAAGAAAACCAACATTTCTTTTTTGAAATAGCACAGGAGTTTTTCGAAAAAAATTTTATTGAAAAAAAAATTTCCAATGATGAGTATGAGAAAAAAGCTTTTTCCTATATTCACAATCTAACTCTTAAAAAATTAATGGAAATATATGATGATGAAGATGGTTTTTTTCTTGGTTTTGCAGGTTATATTTTTAGAATTCATTTTAAAGAGGTCTTTACATATCTTGCTGAGTTTATTCTTGATGAATTTGCACTCTCAAATCAACACATTCTAGATTTTTTAAATTATTATGCACAAGATATATTAGTAATTGGTGGAGAAAAATATAAAGTCCCTCATATAGAAGCAGAAAATGGCTTAAGATGGACTGTTCCATCCATGTTAAGTATCGTAAAAATATATACAAAAGCAAAGAAAAATATTATTATGCTTAAAAAAGAGCGGAATGCATTACAACAAGAGGTTCAAAAATTTTATATTAATGGTCTTTCTCCTATTAAAAACAATGAACTTCTCAAAGCTAAAAAAATCAATCTTGAAATTCAGATAGAAGAACTTTCCCGCAAAATAAATAAACAAAAAAACAGACTTGAAACGACAAAAAATGAGGAAAAGAAAAAAATAATAAGAGAGGATATTTTAAGAAAACAAGAACAACGCAATGCATTACGTAAACAAAGAGAAAAGGTACTTAAAAATATTGTTAAAAAAAGTAGTCTAACACAATATATGATTCTGCAAAAAGAATTAGATACACTTAGCAGAAAACTTCAACGAGAAAAAAAGGTCATTAAACAAAATGAAGAAGCCTATAATTCTATCAAAACATCTCTTGTAAAAGCCCTTATTTCAAAGAAAAGTAAAATTTAACTGCCATACTCAGTGATATAACAGTCTTCTAATAGACTTCCTGCAAAAAGAGTGTAGTTAAAAACTACTCCTCTCTCTTCTCTGCTACAGGAGTGATAGGCTCACCTCTCTCCTCTTCTATCTTAGCACGTTGTTCTGCCATTTTTAAGCGAATTTCATCTAAAACAGGAGGAAGTACATTATCATCTTTAAGCCATTTTACTTCATCAATATGTCCACCATACTCAGAACCCATCTCTTCTATCTTTGTCTCATACTCATCTAAATCAAAACAAATTTCAGTACGAATATCATCTTCATCTGTAATATCTTGAATTTCTATAAACCATTTATCAGAATCATCTAATTTAATAGTAGAAGTAAATACTACACCAGCCATTATTTAACTCCGTCAGTATTACTTAAACTTTTCGCAAACTCTTGAAGTTCACTATCTTTTTTCTTTAAATCCCCATGATAAATCACATTATCAATATCTATATTTTCATCATTGAGCATATTAGGTACTGCATCACTTTCATTGATCACTTTAATATTTGCATCGAGTTCATCTTCAGAGTATGCCATCTGCATATCAGCAGCAATAACATGAGGAATCGCTTCAATAACTTTTAACTTGCCCAGCTCTTCACTTACATCTTCACCCTCTATAGTAATGATGACACGCCCTTTTTCATCATGAAGATGATAATCACATACTTCACAGTTTTTTAAACTCTCTACTACTTCATCTAAAAACTTTGGTGTTGTTTGTACTACAATACTTGATATATTCATTGTTGTTCCTCTTATTCGTAAATTATTTTTCTTACTTTTTCATTATTCTCAGCACGCATTTTATCATACAATCTTTGATATTTGAGCTTTATTTCATAAGAAATTGGAGATCGAAGTGATTTATACTCAACGAGTTCACCATTTTTATAAACACCCGATACTATTGCTTCTACCCAATAAAAACCTTTATCTTTTCTCATGTTTTTTACTATACCAGTCCATTGTTTACCAGCCTGAATAGTACTCCACAAGTCAGCAAAAGCCGCACTTGGCATATCAGGATGCCTTACAATATTGTGAGACTTACCAATTAACTCATTTTCATGATACCCACTTATATCACAAAATGTCTCATTGGCATAGGTAATTTTTCCAGATAGATCTGTACGTGAGATAATTAACTCATCTTCAGGTACTTCTGTTTCAACTAAAAACTCACTCTCTCTATATTCTATCATTGTAAAACTCCTTTTTTATTTAATTGTATAATAACCGACTTCATGTGCACTACTATTTATAAAAAACTCTTTTTCATTGATAAAGTAGATACTGTTTACTATAGCTTTATTCGATTTGTATTTTGCAATTATCTCTCTTGTTTTAGTATGAAAAAGTGAGACATCATTTTTTAGATCACTACTATATGCAGCAATTTCACCACTAGGACTAAGACCTACCCCATAAACAAAAAAGTTTGAAGATTTATGATATCCACTTCCACTTTTGATATTATAAACTCCTGCTCGTCTATCTTGTCCACCGGTAAGTACTATTTCACCACGAAATGCTATGCTAAAAATATTATCAACATTTTGTCCACTTAAAGTTTTTACTTTACTACCATCCTTTGTAAAAAGCACATGAACATCCCCACTCTCATCAGCAATTGCAACCATACTTCTATCATTATTTAAAGCAAAACTTGAAAATTTAGACATAGAAGCCTGTGTAACCCAATTTTTTTTCTTTGATTGAATATCATAAGAGATAATATCATTACTAATTAAAGCTATAACTACTCTTTTTTTATCAATAAATTTGGCTTTGATAATGTTTAATTTATCCTCTTTAGATACAATTTGTGTTAATTTTCCATCTTTAAACAGATGTAAACGACTATAGCCGCCACTATCTTGTGAAAGAATTAAAAGATTTCCATCCAACATATCTAAAGAAAAAATCTTAGAATTAACATCATCACCCATAAAATCTTTTATTTTATCAAGCTTTAGAGTCTGAATCTCTTTTTTACTCTGCATATCAAATATTTCAACATTACCAATATCAGTAGAGACATAAAGCTTTTGTTTATCTGTTAAAACATCTGTTACTAAACCTGAAGAGATCTTATAAATATAATCAGGCTCAACAAGTTTTCCAGCATATAAACTTGTAAAAAAAACTAAAACATAAACTACATATTTTATCATATCAACTCACTTTTAAAATATCTATCGCATCTGCAGGACATCGTCCTATACAAAAACCACAATTTGTGCATTTATTATTTATTTCAGGCATAAACATTGCTTTAAAATCTATAGCATTTTCAAAACAAGGATCTTTACATGAAAAACACATTATACCCTGCCAACTTAAACATTTATCTTTATTGATCACTATATTTGCTTCAATAAGACGTTTATTTTGGACAAGTAATACATCACTCGGACATCCAATAGCACACGCATCACAATAGGTACATCCACGAGAATTAAAAACAAGTTTTGGTGTCTTATCTTCTGTTATAACTATTATCTGCTCTTGGCACAAAGAGGCACACTCCCCTTCACAGTTTTGACACTCTGTGACAAAAGCATCTCCATCACTATAATACGGAGGTCTTATAACTACTTCTTCATCTTTTTTCTTACTCACTACCTCTTTAACAGAGGAAGAGAGAAAGCCAAATAGCTCTCTTCTCTCCATGATTATTTGCTTGTATCAATATCTTTTAACCACTTAGACTGATTCCAAGATGATTTAGAAGCACCATCTGGAGATGTATAAACTGGTCTAAAATGATTATCATCAACTAGATTATTTGTAGCTTGCGGCGCATGACATTGAGAACAGTTATAACGTCCCGCATACAATTTTTGATGACTTTTATCAACCTCAATAGAAACATTCGCTAATTTTTCAGAGGAAGTATTTTTAACCGCTTTACCATTTTTAAGAATCTTGTCACCTTTAACTGCAGTTTTTGGTCTGAAGTTTGTAAAGTGTGAAACTGGAATCGGTGTTGCACCCATACTTGAAGCCATATCTGGCATATGACATGCTAAACACTGATTGTTGTCTTTTGTAATTGGCAACATTCCTGTTGTATCATGTGGAATCATCGGTGGTGCATCCTGAAAGGCTCTTGCAATCTTTTTGCTTGTTCCTGGTGCAGCAGAATGATATGCAACTTTTGGAGGAACAACATCTTCTTTTAAAAGGTCATCTGTTCCTCTATATCCTAAATTAGCTGCAGTAATTGTTGGTTTAACAACATTTTTTTCAGCTTTAGCTTCTGCATTTGCACCATTACAGCCAACTAGAAGCAGAGCTGAAGCAGCCAGACCTATCGTAATTTTTGTTAAAATTTTCATTTTACTCTCCCGTTTTTTTATTTTGAATCAAATCTCTTATAGAGAATTTTAAAGCATCATCATCACATACTTCAATACAACGTGCACAATTTGTACACTCACCTGAAAGTACAGGAATTGACTCTTTTCCTATCATATGCAGTACCTGTTTTTCAGGACAGACTACTTTACATTTCATACAAAGAGTACAATTCTCTTCGATATGATGTACTCTAATAAAACTAAACTTTCCTAAAAGTGAATAAAAACCGCCGAGAGGGCATATATGACCACACCAGCCGTTTTTTAGAACAAACAAGTCAAAAACAAAGATGATAAGTACTGCAGCCCAACCAAATCCAATCCCAAATACAATACCGCGATGCAACATTGAAATCGGAGATATAAATTCAAAAGCAGCAAGTCCCATCACAGCTGATACAATAAGACTAATTCCCAACACCCAATAACGAGTATTTCTACCAATTGGCTGTTTTTGTAATTGTGCTCTATCAATATCAAAGACTCTTCTTAGCCAGTTTGCACTGTCCGTTACCATATTGATCGGACACACCCAAGAACAAAATGCTCTACCACCAACAAAAAAGTAAAAAAGTGTTACAACTGCTACACCCAATAACAAATCAGTTGCCACAACAGCACCTGCAGCTACCATTTGCAAAACTGCATATGGATCACTCATTGGAATAATGCCAAAGATTTTTGATGTCGAAAGGTTACCTTCTAAGATCTTCCATCCCCATGCATTTGCACCAAAGAAAAGAATTAAAATTCCAATCTGTGTAAAACGTCTTAAGATAAGATATCTGTAATTATTCCAAATCTTATTCATCTAATAAACCTTCAAATCCTGCATTAAGCTTATCTACAGCTTTTTTTCTACTTACATTTGTTGTCGTATGAATTGCATGAGCATCTTTAAGTCGTGCTTCATCTTTTTTATCCCAGCCTTTAATGTAATGACTACCAGCTTTTCCCATTGCCACTTCACGTGGTAAAATAAAAATCGCAGGTTTTTCAGTTACACAGGCTTGTTCACACATTCCACAACCCGTACATGCATCAGCATGCACGACAGGTTTCATAAATGCGTGCTTACCGGTTCTCTCATTTTTAGAATACTCAACAGTTATAGCCTGACCTAAAATAGGACATGCTCTGTAGCAAGCATCACATTGAATTCCCCAAAAAGCAACACAGCTATTTTCATCAATAACTGCAAGCCCCATATCAGCTACATTAATATCAAGATGACCATCAACTGTTACGCTTGCTTCATCAAGTGCTCCACTTGGACAAACAGGAACACATGGAATATCTTCACACATATAACAAGGAATCTCCCTTGGTGTAAAAAACGGTGTACCTATTGGTTTTTGATCACCCGGCTTTGCAAGTTTTAATGTATCGTAAGGACACGCTTCAACACATAAACCACACTTGATACATGTTTTTAAGAAGTCATTCTCTTTTATTGCTGCAGGTGGGCGCAAAACAAGTGGGGAAGCTTTTGCTTCCTCAAGGTATGCACTCCATACCATTCCACCTATTGCTGCATAGCCAACACCTCTAGCCATATTCAAGATAAATTTTCTTCTATCACTAAGAGGCTTTTTTGCTTTTGAATGGTTGCTCAAAATGATACTCCCTTCTTTTTAAATTATGCTTTATAGATTTTAACAGCACATTTTTTATAGTCTGTCTGTTTAGACATTGGACATGTTCCATCAAGTGTAACTTTATTGATAAATACACGCTCATCAAACCACGGTACAAATACTAATGGTTTTGGAGGTCTGTTACGTCCACGAGTTTCAACACGAGCTCTAACTCTACCACGACGAGATTCAACCCAACAGAGTCCACCATCTTTAAGGCCTCTCTCTTTAGCTGTTTCTGGATTCATATAAACAAGTGCTTCTGGAACTGCACGATACAGCTCTGGTACACGCATCGTCATAGTTCCTGAGTGCCAATGTTCAAGTACACGACCTGTACATAGCCATAAGTTATACTCTTCATCTGGCATTTCTGGTGGATCCATATATGGACGAGCAAATATTTTTGCTTTATCTGTTAATGGTTTTTTCTTTTTATCTTGAACACCTTTTAGGTTACCATGAGGTAATGCTTTAGCAAGTGGTCCGTAGAATGCAAATTCACTACCTCTACCATTTTTCTTAGCATGTTTCAACGCATATGGATCGAAGTTTACATTAAATCTCCATGCAGTCTCTTTACCATTAACAACCGGCCATTTAAGTCCACGAACTTTATGATACGTAACGAAGTCTGCCAAGTCATGACCATGACCACGCCCAAATGAAGCATACTCTTCCCAAAGATATTCGTGAAGCATAAATCCATATCCCTTAAATACTTTCCCATCAGTACCAACAACATTTCTCTCATCACCATTACATTCAGAGTTGTCATATCCTTTTTGTGGGAAAGAATCCATATCAATTTTATATTTTTTCGCTCTATCATTAGCATAAAGAATTTCATACATAGTAGTATCTGGTTTATAACCCATAGCATATGCTTTTTTACGAACATCTGGAAGTTTTTTACCATTTCTAAGAGTGTACTCACCCCATAATTCATCAACAGTAAAGCGCTTAGAAAGCTCAACCCACTGCCAAGTATCACTCATCGCCTGACCTACAGGAAGAACTTGTTGTCTCCAATGCTGTGAACGTCTCTCAGCATTTCCGTAAGCACCCCATTTTTCATAGATCATTGCAGATGGCAAGATAAGGTCAGAAACCATTGCTGAAATTCCTGGATACCCATCAGATGTTACAATGAAGTTATCCATCTCACGTGCAGCTTTAATCCAGTGTTTCGCATTTGCTGAATCTTGATAAGCATTACAAACATTTACCCATGCAAATTTAACAACACCATCTTCAATGTCACGGTGAATTTTCATAATGTGTTGATTCCCTACAGGATTCAATGTTCCAGCAGGAATGTGCCATCCTTTTTCAGTAATCGCTCTGTGTTTAGGATTTTTCACCATCATATCAGCCGGTAAACGGTGACAGAATGTACCAACTTCACGAGCAGTACCACAAGCTGAAGGTTGACCAGTTAAAGAGAATGCTCCAGAACCTGGTTTAGCTTGTTTATTAAGTAAAAAGTGAACATTGTAAGATAAAGTATTATCCCATGTACCACGTGTATGTTGGTTCATACCCATAGTCCAGAAACTTACTACTTTTCTATCTTTTTCAATATAAAGTGCTGCTAAATCTTTAAGTTTCTTTTTGAAACCTTCTAATGACTCATCAGGATCACCTTTAACAAGTTTAGCTGTATAGTCTAATGTATATGGCTCTAAAGATTTTTTGTACTCTTCAAAAGTAATTTCCCAGTGTTTCAATGTACCAGGAGTATTATGCATAACATCACCCGCTTTATAACCATACGGTTCTAATGCAGGACCTTCTAATTCAGAAACAACTTTACTCATCTCTTTATTATAAATTTCCATCTCTTTGGCATCATATTTACCTGCACTACCATCAGGACGAACAGGAGTTACAGATTTTTCACCAGCACGTCTAAAACCATAACCAATATTTACAGGACCTGCTGTAAAGATGATATTTTTCTTGATGAAATCCCAGTCAATCGCTTCTGGATGATTGTAAACAATTTCACGAGCAAGGTAATTCCACAATGCAAGGTCAGTATTTGGTCTAAAGATAATATTAAAATCACCTAAATCACAAGTACGGTGTGTATACGTCTGAATATTTACAATTTTTACATTCTCAGGATCACTCAATTTTCTATCCGTTACACGAGACCAGAGAATCGGGTGCATCTCTGCCATATTTGAACCCCAAGTTACAATTGTATCTGTAAGCTCAATATCATCATAACAACCAGAAGGCTCATCAATACCAAAAGTTTGATAAAAACCAACAACTGCAGATGCCATACAGTGACGAGCATTTGGATCGATCGCATTTGATCTAAATCCACCCTTCATCATTTTCTGAGCCGCATACCCCTCCATAATAGTGTATTGACCAGATGCAAACACTCCTACACCTTCAGGACCTTTCTCTTTTAAAGCTTTTCTGATGTTTTTTTCCATCTCATCATAAGCTCTTTCCCAAGAAATTGGAGCAAATTTACCATGTTTATCAAACTCACCCTTATCATTCATACGAAGAAGTGGTTGTGTAAGTCTGTCAGAACCATACATAATTTTCGCATTAAAGTAACCTTTAATACAATTAAGACCACGATTAACCGGAGCTGCCGGATCCCCTTTTACTGCTACAATTTTTCTATCTTTGCCTTCGCCTGTTGTTGCAAGCATGATCCCACAACCTGTACCACAGAAACGACAAGCTGCTTTATCCCATCTCCAGTTACCTTCAGCTGCATTTGCATTTGCTTCAAGCTCTGCCGGTACACTCATACCGATAGCCGCCGCCGCTGATGCTGCTGCTGAACTTTTAAGAAATTCTCTTCTTGAAAGTGACATATTTTCTCCTATTGAAATAATTTTGAACTATTGTTAAGGTGTCCATTAACACCATAATGATATCACTATACGCCTTGAAAATAATTGATATATATCAAATTTATACTTTTAAAATATGCTATAATTTTGTCAGGGCCTTTTAAAAAA
>Ga0256837_1000720_pt1 | contig 26297 bp, 28 predicted proteins | sample 4562384metaG_FD_185976 | JGI IMG/M metagenome (GOLD analysis project Ga0256837, IMG submission 185976) | Hydrothermal vent microbial communities from Guaymas Basin, Mexico - 4561-384 | ecosystem: Environmental > Aquatic > Marine > Hydrothermal vents | place: Mexico: Guaymas Basin | collected... | reverse complement strand
TAATAAAATTATTAGGAGTGTAAATAATGATAAAAGATAAAAATTATTATATGAATATAGATTACGATATTATCATAGATAAAATTTCAGATGAAGATGGTGGAGGTTATTTAGCATACTACAAAGATATAGTATCTGTTATGGGTGATGGTGAAACAAAAGATGAAGCGATAAAAGATGTCAAACAGGCTTTTGAATCTTTTATAGAGGTAAGTATAAAAAATAAAGATATTATTAATGAGCCTAAAAATATTCATAAAAAAGAAAAAATCAATATTACTATATCTAAAGATAAGCTCATAGGACTAGATTTATATGTAAAAGAACATAAAACAAATAGAAGTAAAGTTTTAAGTACTCTTACAAATATGTTACTTGATAGAACTGTAAGTTTAGGATAAAATATCCTGAACACTAATCAACTTAATACCATCCTCAAGTAAATAACAAAGATAACCACGAACATCATCACCAGTTATCTCTTTTACAGCTTTGACATAGTAGCGAACCTGTTTTAGATGATGCTCCGAATATGCTAATGAACTTTTATAATCTATGATAGACCAACTTCCATCTTCATTTTTAACAAGTAGATCTATATATCTTAGATTATCTTTATATCGTAATGCTTTCTCTTTGTAACACTCACCATCAACCAACTCTATAAATTTATCTGTTTTTATAAGAGATTCTACCCTTGATACAATCTCTTTCACCTCACTATCTTCTAGTGAAGCACCATATTTATTTATCATCATAGATGAGGCATTTGAAATAGCTTCTAGTTTAAACTCACTAAGCATCTCTAACATATAGTGCATAGCTAAACCGAAGTTTATAGCTTTTAAATCACCCTCTTTTTCATCTTCTAGTTTTAAAATATCACTTTGAGTACCATAATAAAACGGTTGATACTCCAACTGTTGAAACTCTTTTTTTAACCCTCTGTCATTAGCTGATGAACATCTAAGTTCACCATAACTACCAACCTCCAAATCTAAAATCTCAAAACTAGATTTTTTAGATTTTACTACCATAAAAAGGTTCTCTCTTGCTCTTGTAAAAGCAACATAAAGAGCATTTAAACTATCTTCTCTTACTAAAAGTTTCTCTTTTTCTAAAGCATTTTTATATTTAGAATCTAACTCATCACGACCTTTGGTTCTAAGGTAGATATTTTGTAAAGCTATACCATCATACTCATAGATGATAGCATCTCTCGATGGTGGGGCATTTTTGATTCTATCCATCACTATCACATGCTCATACTCTAAACCTTTTGATTTATGAACTGTAAGAACTCTAACACCACTCAAATCTGACGAAGCAGCAGCTACATCTAACCTTTCATACTCAAAAAGTAAAGCTTCAATATCTGTATATTTAGATAACACATTTAAAAAACGAATCAAGTGAAAATCATCACTAAAAAGTTTATATTTATCAATAGTTCTTTTTATAAGATCTAAAAGAGTTACATTGTTAAAATCAACACTTTGAATCTTCTCAACATCTCTACCTATAAGGGCAAAAAAGTTATGTTTATATATCTCCTCATTGAAGTACAAATATTTTAGATACTCTAGTAAAGCTTTTACACTTTGTTGATTTATAAGCTTTGTTGTGGTTTCAGTCACCACCTCTATATTTTCATCTTGAAGTCTGTTTTTTATAACCTCACCATCACCATTTGTGGCACAAAGTATAGCTATATCGTTTATATCAGCACCAAGCTTTATGAGCCTTTTTACTTGTATTAAAGTCTCATCTAAAAGTTCATCATTTACTATAACCTCTACATATCCACCACTCGCTTCTGCTCTCACTTTTTGGTCTGTATAGTTTTTTATCTTTGTGTTAAAAGTTCTGTTTACAAACTCTATAACCTCTTTTTGTGAACGGTAGTTTATTAAAAGTTTCTCCACTTTAGTTTGGTTATCTTCAACCACCTCACTAAACAAAGCACTTACACCACCACGGAAACGGTATATAGATTGTTTCACATCACCCACAAAAAAGAAACTCCCCTCATCAAAGATTCCATTTCCAGATGTTATCTCTTTTATAAGTGGCTTTAAAATCTCATACTGTAAAATACTTGTATCTTGAAACTCATCTAAAAGCATATGTTCTATTTGTGAATCTAGTCTAAAGTATAAAAACTCACTATCAACCCTCTCTTTTAAAAGGTAATGAACTAAAAGTGTTACATCTGAAAAACTAAGCTCACTATCATCTTTAAAAAGTGCTTTTTTAGCTTTTTCATAGATTCCTACAAGTTCACCTAAAGCATAAAAAAAGTTTTGCTCTTTTGCGATACTATGTTTTTTTATAGATTCTTGAATTTTAAAAAGGTAATCATCCATCTCAAGTGTGAAACATTTAGTAAAAGTTCTATAATCAAGAGATTCTCTACCTATCCAAGCTTTAGCTTTAAGTTCATCAAAATTCTCTGCTACAACTGCTTTTTTTACAGTTGATGAAGCATCTTTACATCTATCTACTATCTCTTTTAAAAGAGATAGATTTAACATAGCATCTTTTTCAAACTCTATATAGTTTTGTTTTTCAAACTTTATATGTGCGAACTCATACCTTTTTTCATAAAAGCTATCTAAAAGGGTAAATATATCGCTCAATCTTTTTTTAGATTGTAATGAAAGGTTTATGAGTGTATCTTTTTTACCAGCAACACTAACCTCTTTTAAAAACCTAGATAAAAGTTTTAGTTCATGTTGCGAAGAGAATGTTGAAAAGTCTGGCATAAGTGAAGCATAAAGTGAAAATTTTCTAAGAATCTGAGTAAAAAACTTATCTATGGTCATAATCTTACTATTTGAGTTTAAAAATTGATATAAAATATTTTTACGATTCTCTAAAAGATACTCTTTTGTAAAACCAGTAACTGCCACTATCTCATCTAACTCACCACGAGATTCTAACTCCTCTAAAGTGGAGACGATTCTCTCTTGCATCTCATAAGCTGCTTTATTTGTAAAAGTAAGAGCCAATATCTTAGATGGCTCAGCCCCCTTAAACAAAAGTGAAAGGTAACGAACAACAAGCATAAAAGTCTTCCCACTTCCAGCACTTGCTTCGTATGCTAGGTTGTTTATAAAGTTACTCATTTTTTTCCTTTAAATATCTTTTAAAAACAATCATTTAAGATGGTGTGACTACCATAAAGGTATGTGAGGGGATTATTCCCACTCACTTCTTAAGATATTTACAATTAATGAAATAATTGATATAATCATCTTAAGAATTTCGATGACTGCTTTCATCGAGACTCCTTTATGATTAGTTTTGTGGTTCAGTAGGGTGTTGTCGCACCCTCCCACTACACCATCTTAAATGATTGTTTTTCCTTTTTTTAATTTTTATCTATTAATTTCTTCAACTCATACAACGACAACAAATCTTCTTTATTTCTATGAACCATTCTATGGCAATTAGCACATAATGGAATTAAGTTTTTTAAAGCTTCATTTATAGTTTGTTTCATATCATCACCATCAAACTGAAAAACTGGTTTTTGGTGGTGAATCTCTATATATCCTTTTCCCCTTTCACCATAAACCTCTTCAAAATCAAAACCACATCCTCTACACTTTATCTTTCCATCTTCATCTGTAAAATGTTTTATCGCTCTATCTCTTAACTCTTTTGATCGTTTATACTTTTTTGAATTAACTAGTTCTTGTGTTCCCTCATATATCATTAGATTCTCATCAAAGCTCTCTATCTCTTGAGGTTTATTACGGTTTAGATGTGCTTTTCCAAATGCCTCTTTTAGTTCATTTGAATCTAAATCATTAGTTAAAAGATAATTTACAATAGCTATGTTCTCATCAAGATACTTTTTACCATACTTTGTGATTTTAAAACTACCACTTCTTTGCCCCAATTGTTTAGGTTGGTAGATAGCTAAGCCTAAATTTTCAAAAGTGTTATGAGATTTTAGATTCCTAACTTTTTGTGTGAAAAAACTATCTTTTCTACCTTTTGCCAACTCAGCATCTTCCCCTGTTGGTTTAAAGATAGCTATGAGATTGTTTTTAAGTTCAGTGATGGAGATAGTTTTGTTTGGGGAGTTTTCCATAAGATATAGAGATGGTAAAATCAGCTGATCTTCTGTAATTCTTGACATATAAAATCTTTTTTAATTATTTAAACTATTTAGATATAAGATAACATTTTTATTTTTATAATTTTCCTCTTTAGCACACTCAATAGCATCATTTAGAGAGATATTATTATCAACAACTATCCTTTCCAACTCTTTTATAAAAGAGTGAAGTTTATTGTTTACAACATACCAAACTTCATTCTCATCTATACCAAAATATCCATGAATAATTAGGTTTCTAAAATCTACTATTTTACGAAATTTCTTATTATCTAATGTTTCTAATTTTATTAAATTATTTGTAGCTTCACCAATTATTTCAAGTTCTCTCATTGTGGCATCCCACTCCAATTCACTCCATAACAACTCATCAGCTGAATTAAATTTTTTGATATATCTTGATATCTTATTTATAGCTATAAATATATCTATTATATATAATGAACTATCTCTTTTAGACATAAATGATCTCTTGAGAAACTTGTTTTTTAATCAATTTTCTAAGCTGATTCTCTTTACCCAAATCTACTTCTCTATGAAAGTTTTCCTCTAAAAAGTATTTTAAATCAAAATAGTTTTCAAAAGAGGATGGCATATCTACAAGTATATCTATATCACTATTTTTTGTTTCTTCATCTCTAGCAAAACTACCAAATAAACCAATCTTATCTACATTAAATTTAACTTTTAAATAATCTTTATGCTCTTTTAAAAAATTTAGTATAAAATTTTTATTTATCATTTTAAATCTTTTTTATTAAATTTCATAAATTATATCTAATAATTAGTGATAACCAAATGCTTAACCTTTTGATCGTTTCTATTTTGAAAATTTACAAGGTATTTTTTAGAAAATGTTCCTATATTTATATTTGGTTTGTTGTATAGGTCATATATAAAATCAGTATGTTTTATAACCATCATCCAGTTTGCCTTACACTCATCTACAAGATAAGAAGCTAGTCTTGCTTGATCATCTCTTGTAAACTCATTTTGGGCATAGGTGCTAAACTCACTATCATAAGGTGGGTCTAAAAATATAAAATCATCTTTTTTTGGTTTAGTTTTTTTGAAAAAATCTTCAAAATCTAAATTTTCAATAGTTGTTTTTGCTAAATGTTTCACTAGCTCTTCAGATTTTAAATAGTCAACTTTTTTCGATAGATTTTTTCTGTTGTAGCCGATTCCACCATAAGGTACATTAAAAGCTCCACTTTTGTTATATCTAAACATCCCACTATAAGCGTAATTTCTTATAAAAAAGAAGATAGCAGTAGCAAAACTATGGTTTATCTCATACTTTTCTATGTTGTTGTAAAGGTGTCTAAAGTGCATATAAAAAGCAGATTTTAGAGCAGATTCCATATTGTCTATTATGTCATCTTCTGGTAAAACTCCCCTCTCCAACTCTATCTTTTTCATCCTTTTCATTTTATTTATAATATTTTTTTTGATCTCTTTTAAAAAATTTTCTATATTTATATTAAATGATGTAGAAAACATAGATTCAAACTCTTTTGAGTGGTTTAAAATAAACTCATATATCCAATCTTGTAACTTCCCTTCATCTATCTTATTTTTAGAGTAATCTATATAGTTTGATATAAATATAACTCTATTATTTTCTATGATTCTTTCTAAAACAGCCCAGTTAGCTATCATCTCATCTATCACATCAAAAAAACTTTTATCCTCTTTTGCGATAGCTCTATATAGGTTTATAAGCTCGTGAGATTTATCATTGATAAACATCTTTTTAGAATCCATCGAGAAATAAACTGCCCCACCACCTATAAAAGGTTCATAAAAATTGTTGATTTTTTTAGGCATAGCTGGGTGGATATGTTTTAACTCTTGCTCTTTCCCACCTGCCCATTTTAATATAGGAGTTAGTCTGTCTGCTTTTATATTATGGTTTGTTTTAGACACGATTCTTCCTTTTGTTGAGTATTTTATCTAAATAAGTATTATATGATGAAAATATGGCAAAATGTCATAAAACTATCTACCACAAATAGTTTTATAATCACAAAAGAGACAATTATTACTATCTTCACATTTAGTAAAATTAACCTCCTCTATATTTAGTAGATCTTTTATATTTGATTCTAGTATAGATAACTTTTCTCTTAAAAAAGCCTCTGGAACTATTTTAGATTCTTTTAAATCATAATAAGCACAACCCTCAACATTACCCAATCCACCAGCTAAAAGATAGTAAAACTCTAGTTGAAAATCTGTTGCTTCATCTAGATTCTTTTTATTATAAAGTGGATATGAGCCTGTTTTATAATCTAACACCTCTATCTCATTTAATCTCTTATCTACCCTATCTATTTGACCAATTAGAGTCATACCAGCAAAGTTTGTCTCAAAATATTGCTCACAACAGTGAACTACCCAACCATCATCAAATCTCTTTATCTCATTTTCACAAAACATTTCTAATCTTCTTTTTTGAATCTCAATAAGATACTTTTCAAGTTCACTTTTACCACAAACGAAGTCAAGTTCATGATATAGATCTTTTCTCAACTCATCTAAATCACTATAACTATTTTTCTTTGTATATAATGCTTTTAAAGCGTTATGAACATCATTTCCTATCTCAAACTCTTGAGGCATATCTTTTGGAATCTCATGGTGAGTAAGTTTTTGGATATATTTATGATAATATTTTCTTTTACAAGTTAAAAAAGTTTTTAATCTTGTAGCAGATAGCTTTTTATCTTTAAAACTATAATCTAAAATAATCTCATCTTCATTAGTTTGAACTGGAATCACTCTACTAAATATGATATTAGCATAATCAGATTCGCCATATATATTTTTCTCTTTTATATTTAAGTATTTTAAAAAACGAGATGGTGAACTCTCACTAGATTTCACATAACAGAGTGCTACCTCTTTAGTTCGTTTTAGTAACATATCGTAGTAGTGTTTTTGTAAATTTTCCCTATCGGTCATAGTTGGTAGATTTGCCATCTCTCTAATCTTTGTATTGAGAAACATATCCTTGTCACTCTTTTTAGGAACATTAGAATCGTTAAAATCTACGATGATAACACCATCAAACTCTACATTTCTAGTCTCTAGTACACCCATAACAGTCACTTTACCACCACGAACATCATCTATCGTTCTTTGGGCTAACCTTTGTAAAAAAACATTTAGTAAAGACTTAACACCCATATCTTTCATAAAATCTAAAATATACCCAAAACGGTAAACTTCCTCTTCAAAGATTTTAATCTCATTTTTATTTGTAAATTGTTCAACATACTCTTTTAAAAACTCTATAAAATCTACTTCATTTGAATCTTTATAGTAGATTTTAATCAACTTTTCATAAGTATCATCACCAACCCTTTGTAATCTTTGGTAGTTCTCTTTTGAATCTTGGTCTATATATCTACAAGTAGCATTAAGTTTTTCATAAATTTTTGTATTTGAAAAAGATTCACCCATAGCAAAGTTAAAGTTAGATTTATCATCAAAACTCTTTAATGTTTGTGCCATCTTTTCATCTGGTAAAACAATAGCAATTTTTTCAGGTTCCAAACCTTTTTGTATAAACTGATAAAGTTTTTGTTTTATAAAAGCTACTTGAAGTAGAGATTCACTAAACGATTCACAACTTATATTTTTATTTTTAGGAACTTTTCTTTTTGAGATTATTTTTTTATTATTTAGTGAGATTCTATATTCAAAATCTATCTCTAATTTCTCATCTAAATTATCAAATTTAGTTATCATTTTTGTGTTAAAACTAGAGGTATTAAAGATTATGGTTACATCACTAAACTCACAACATTTTTGAAGTAACTCTAACTCAAAATTTGTTAGATGACCATCTACATATATCTCTATATTTTTATGGAGTGAAGCGTACTCTTTGTTAAATTTATAAAGCTTTGGTAAAAATATTTTATCTAAAATCTTTTTATCACTACAAAGTTGCTCATATCTTCTATATAACTCTTGAAGTATAGCTATATGCTCCTCATACTCAGCATATATATCTGAACTATTTAACTCTTTTATATCATAAAGTTCAGCACTTAACTCCTCAAAAAATTTAAAAATATATGATGAATTTTTAGTAAATGTAAAAAAGTTTCTCTCAATCTGAAGATTTGAAAAATTTTTAAAATTTGAAGCTTCAAGAAGTAGTAAAACTCTTGTATCAGAATCTACTATCTTAAAATTATCTACTATCGATAGTTTTGAAATAAAATCTGACATAGTTATAAAAGATGGTAAAAAAAGTGTGTGATTTTTGATATTTAACTGCTCGTGGCGAATCGCACGAGCAGATGGTAGAACAATTATAGTGTTATCCACTATCTAATACTCAGTTACTTTATTATCTCTAGTATCAACTTTAACATTATAAAATCTTTGTAGATCACCTACATTGATTTTAGCCATAATATTCCAACGACCCTCTTTAGGTAATTTTATAGATGAAAATGTATAAACACCATCCTTAACTGTTGGTTTTATAACCTCTTTATCAAAATCACGAGTATTTGGTCTTGTTAAAACAATAACAATTTTAGCATCATCTACTGGCTTAGAGTTCATATCAGTAATTTTATACTTAATGATTGAATCGTTAACTGTAAATTTATCTTTAATATATTCAATCTTATACTTTTTGTCAAAAGCGATTTTAGCTTCTATCAGCTCATTAACATTAGCATCAACCTGATGGTAACCCATCATATAAGCATCACTTTTTTCAACTGGTAACTTACTAGCTACCATAATAGTAGCTATACTAGCTCCAAAAACTAAAGCTATCGATATTGCGATTGTATATGGCCAAACTTTTCCATTACTTTTCTTCAAGTTTATTCCTTCTTAAAAAAAATCTTCTTTTTATATAGATAAAAATAGAGATTAAGATAATACCATAGAATATTAACTTAACAACCAATATACTATATTTATTAGCATTACCAACACCATTCTCAAGCTCAACATTTTTACTATTAGCTATCTGTTCAGCTATATCTACATATCCATTAAACATAGAACCAGAATATTTACCAAGTAGCTCACCTTTTTTAGCTTTACCAGCAAGAAGTGGAAGTATAGTACCACCACTATTTTGTGTCATCTCTCTAAAATCATCCCAGCTTTTAGCATAAAGTATAGCAACCATATAACCTTGAACCAAAGATGCCACAGGACTTAAAACCTGCTTTTTATTAAAATACTTATATAAAGAGGGGTCACTAGCTATGATATCTACTTTAGAATCAAACTCTGAGAATGTAAGTAAAATAGTTGGAGTTTTAAAATCTTTTAGTAAACTCTTTTCATATTCAACTATATTCATACCATGAGGTAACTCTTTTAACATCAACAATCTTAATGCTATACCTGTTTTTTCATATAACTCTTTACCAACTTTTTCAACTTCTTTATTAAAGTTGGGGTTGTGAATCACTTCATCTTTATATAAATATTCAGCTAATAATGTTGTTTGGAAAAAAATTGTGAGGATGAGGGCAAAAAGCCCTCTATTAAAAAATTTCAATGAAATTTCCTAACCGATAAAAAGGTGATTTGGAGTAACTACGGCGTAAAGTGTGTAAGCGGCCATGATAACCATGCCCCATGCAATTATTTTATCCATCATTTATTCCTTTATTTTACATCAACTAAATGTTTAGTATTTTCTGTACTAATCATTTTTATTGAAGTTTCATCTTTAATCTCATAATAGTTACTTGCGTTTGCTTGTTGAGTATTAAGAGCACCAATAGTTAAACCTACTAATATACTTAATAACAAAGCAGTAGCTATCAACATACCAGTTACACCACTAAGAGCAAAAACACTTCTATTTTCATTCATGTTAGTTCTCCTTATTTACTTAAGTCAGTGATATACGCACCAACTGCTTCTTTTTGTTTAGCATTAAGTCTATCAAATGCTGGCATTTTACCGATAGCACCTTTTTTACCATGATTAAGAACATTAGTAACAAGTTGTGGAGTAAACTCAGCAATGTTTGGAGCAACATACTCCATACCTTTACCATCTACACCATGACAAGAAGTACAAGTTCCAGCGAAAACTTTAGCACCTTCACCATCACCTTTTAGACCACCAGCAACATACTTAGCAACAGCATCTATCTCAGCATCAGTAATTGGTGCGTAGTTGTTGTTAGCATTCATAAGACCATTACGATCTGGCATCGGTGACTCTGAACCCATAATATGGTTGTTAGAACCATGAAGAATAACATCTTTAACAGTTTTAACTTCAAGTCTTTGATTAAGATTTGCAGCTTTTCCATCAATACCATCAGCACTAATACCGTGACATACTTTACACTCAGCTAAGAACACAGACTCACCCATCTCTACTAATCTATCACCAGTAATAGATGCGTACTCTGCGTTAAACTTCTCATTATGTACAGCAACATCTTCATTATACTCACCAATTTGTGAATATGCGTTTACTGGATAACCAAATAACCAATACCACATACCCCAAACCATTGTTAATATAAACGAGATAGCCCAACCCATTGGTAATGGATTGTTATACTCACCAATATTATCCCAAGAATGATCAACTAACTCACCAGTTGCTTTGTCTGTTTGCATTTGACGAACATACTTAATTACAACAAATACTGTAATGATTACAAGAATAACCGCTGCTAAAACTGTAAGCTTATTTACAATATCACCGTTTAAACCACCCTCAGACATACCAACCGAAAGGTAAGTAAATCCAACCATAGCAGCAGTGATAATAATTCCCCAAAGATAAAGCTTATTCATATATCTCTCCTATTTTCTCTTTGTACCATCAGATACTTTTTCATCTGATACAGATGCTACCGGAGCATCATCTATATCATCATGTAGTGCCATATTGCTATACTGCTCATAGTCAACACCATCAGCATCTTTTCTATTCTTATATAAATGATATATATAAGAGTAAAGTACAATAACTAAAAAAGTTATTAATCCGAAGTAACCATAAGCTTGTAATTGTGCAATATCCACTATATTCCTTTACTATTTAAGACTGTTCATATATGCGATAATAGCAACAATTTCAGGAATTTCACCATTTGCTACCGCATCTTTAACATCTTGATCTTTCATATCTGCCGCAATTAATTTAGCTTCTTCCAATGCTAAAGCGTGAGCTTCTGCTGGAGTTTGACCCATTTTAACAACTTTAGTTGACCCATCTTTCATAGGAACTGGTTTGTTATATGGTACAGCGAAAAATTGAGCTACTGTTAATTGTTCTGCGAAAGCAGTTTCAATATCAGCATTATTTGTAAACATCCATGTGTATGCTGGCATAATTGAACCAGGAACAACAGCAGATGGATTTTTCATATGATTTTCGTGCCAGTCAGTTGTACGGTAGTTACCTACACGGTGTAAATCTGGACCAGTTCTTTTTGAACCCCATAAGAATGGACGATCATAAGCATACTCACCACTTAAAGAGTAGTGACCATATCTATCAGTCTCAGATTTGAATGGACGAATAAGTTGTGAATGACAAGCATTACAACTATTTTTAATATAAACATTACGACCAGCTAACTCTAAAGTAGAGTATGGAGTCGTACCAATTACAGGACGAGATGCTTGTGCAAAGTTTGGAACAATTTCAATTAAACCAGCAAAGGCAATTGCAACAAATACACCTACTGCGAAAAAGAACGGATTCTTCTCTAACCAATGAAACATAATTATAATCCTTTTCTATTAAGCGCCCATAGGCGATGCTGAAGCTAATTCACTCTCTTCTACTTTACGACCAGCAGTCATAGTTTTGTAGATATTGTAAGCGAACATCAAGAAACCAGTTAAGTATAATAACCCACCAACACCACGAATAGTATAGTAAGGGTGAAGAACTGTTACAGTATCGATAAATGAGTAAGCTAAGTTACCAAATTCATCGTGAGCTCTCCACATCATACCTTGAGTAATACCTGCGATCCACATTGAAGTGAAGTATAAAACAACACCTAAAGTTTGAATCCAGAATTGAGATGCCATTAACTTTTTAGAGTAAATTTCTCTTTTAAATACACGAGGAGCCATATGGTAAAGTGAAGCCATAATCATGAATCCAACCCAACCAAGAACACCATCGTGAACATGACCAACGATCCAGTCAGTAAAGTGAGCAATAGCATTAACAGATTTAATAGCTTGGATAGGACCCTCTAATGTTGAGAACATATAGAATGTTGAACCAAGAACCATAAACTTAATTAATGGAGATGCTGCAACTTGTTGCCACTCACCTTTCATTGTAAGAAGCATATTAATCGCTGAACCCCATGATGGAAGAATTAAAACTATTGAGAAAATTGAACCCATAGTTTGCATCCAGTCAGGAACAGTTGAGAATAATAAGTGGTGACCACCAGCCCATAAATATACAAACATTAATCCCCAGAAAGAAAGTAATGATAATTTATATGAATAGATAGCTTGACCAGATTCTTTTGGTAAGAAATAATAGATCATAGCAACAATAGGAACAGTAAAACCAAACGCAACAGCATTGTGACCATACCACCATTGAACTAACGCATCATTTGTACCAGCATACATAGAAACAGAGTGCCACCAGTTACCAAAACCAGATTCACCAATTCCATTTGTACCAAGAATTGTAGGGATCTCCATATTGTTAAATAAGTAAAGCATAGCTATACCTAAGAATGTAGCAATATAATACCATACAGAGATGTATAATGACTTCTCACGGCGAATACCGATTAAACCAAATACACTAACACCCCAAAGTACCCATACAACAACGATAGCGATATCGATAGGCCATTCAAATTCAGCATACTCTTTAGATGTAGTAACACCCGCAAGAATAGAAAAAATAACAGCAGCAACACCGATAACATAAAGTGTAAAATGAACATAACCAATTGTCATTAAGAATTTAGATTCTGCCATTGATACTTTTAGTACACGCTGACCAACATAATACCAAGTAGCGAAAACACCACTTAAAGTAAACCCGAAAATAACTGCATCTGTATGCAGTGGACGAAGACGACTAAAGTTAGTAAATTCCGCTAACCCATGTCCTAGCATTGTATTAATACTTGGAAAAGCAAGCTCAAATGCTAAAATTACACCGATAAGCATACCAACAATACCAGTAGCGATAGTAGTTAGCATGAATAACTTTGCAATTGTATAGTCGTACTCTAATGGACGATTCTCCATATATAGCCTCCTTGAAGATTCAAAGCAATTATGTATAACTATTTTTAAGATAAATATATTATACTAATTAACATCGGTATAGTATCAATAAATATGTTTAAATAATCTTAATTTTATAGCAAGTAAGGTAATTTATTGTCTTTTTGTTTACTTTAGAATAAATCGTGGTTTATATATAAATTTTATAGTCTAGATAGTAGGTTTTAGGAGTCTTTTTTATAAGATAAAACTATACTTGGAGTATAGTTTTATCTTTTAATTAACGATAAAAATTCATTAAAAATATATCTACTCTCTTTTGGTCCTGGAGAAGATTCAGGGTGGTGTTGAACAGAAAAAATAGGTGAATCGTTATATTTTAAACCCTCAATAGTGTTATCAAAAAGGTTAGAATGTGTAACTTTAGCTATCTCTACAATATTATCAGGAACATTATAGTTATGATTCTGTGCTGTAATCTCCACTAAACCTGTTTCAACATTTTTAACTGGATGATTACCACCATGGTGACCAAATTTTAGTTTAAAAGTATCATAGCCATGAGAGATTGATAAAAGTTGATGACCTAAACAGATACCAAACATAGGAATCTTAGCCTCAATAAGCTTTTTAATCTGCTCTTGCTCTTTTTTAAGTACAAGTGGATCACCCGGTCCATTTGATAAAAATACACCATCAATTTTTTTAGCATTGTACTGCTCTATCAGATCTTCAGCTTTAAAATCGTTTGGTATAACCTCTACACCAATTTTAGCACTTACAATCTCATTTAAAATATTTCTTTTTACACCAAAATCTATAACAGCTATATTTGCTTCAGCTTCTGGAGCATCCTCATAACAAAACTTAGTTCTTGAGTATGTAGAAGTTGTATGAGTATAAGCCTCTTTTGTACTTACCTCTTCGATATAGTTAACATCTTCGATTCTTGGTGAACTCTCTAAAATCTTTTTAAGCTCATCTTTATCACTGATTTTCGTTGAAGCTACCATCATCATAGCACCCTCAGTTCTAATCATTTTTGTTAAAAATCTTGTATCTATATCACAAATACCCATAACATTATGTTTAACAAGGAAAGAATCTAACGATTCTTCAGCTCTAAAGTTTGAATATCTTTTTTGATACTTTCTAACTATCATACCTTTAGCATGAGCAGATTTACTCTCCATATCTTGGCTATTTACACCAACATTTCCAATCTCAGGCATAGTAAATGTTACAAATTGACCAGCATAAGATGGATCAGACATTATCTCTTGATAACCACTTAGTGATGTGTTAAAAACTATCTCACCAACTGTTGTTGAATCTGCTCCAAAACTATTTGCTTCTAAAAAAATTCCATTCTCAAGATATATCCAAGCTTTTTTCATTATTGCATCCCTCTTTTCATCATCTCTTCTTTGTATAGTTTTTCATATAAGATATCAAACTCATCCGTTCCTGGAATATATCTTTTCTTATATGTTCTAATTTTATCCATAATAGCATCTTCAATCTCAGAAGCATCTGCTATAAATGAAGTGATAGCATTATAAATGATGTTTTTTACACGATTTTCTGTTACATCATAAAAAATCAAATCCTCTTCATATAATTCATCTAAAATTTTATGTGAAATATCTGAATATCTCTCATCATAATTTAGTATTACACCAAATTCTGGAGCAAGTTTTTTCTTTATCATAAAGAAAAGCTGTCTCTCATCTGCGAGCATAAACTCTATCTCTTCCTCGTTAGCATTACAAATCTCGTCAACTTTCTCTTCTAAAGCCAACTCTTGATTGATACTATCGATTAAAATTTTATCCGATACTTGCTTTACAGGTTCAAGGCCTTGTGTCATTTTAACTACACCACTTTTACTTAAATCGATAGCGATTTTGTTAGATATATGAGGCACAGTTTTTAGTGATATTTTCATTTATAGACCTTACTTAATTAAAATAAATTTGGACATTTTACTATAAATTAGGTAAAGGTATGATTAGAGAAAATGGTAGTTTGACTATTTACTTAACAAGATTGTCAATTTAGAAGCTTTCTTAGCATCCATCTTAGCTAAAATCTTCCCAATCACTTTAGGTTTTAAAGATTGTAAAATAACCAAGGCTTCATCAACTTTCATATCTGCTAAAATATTAGCAGCTGAAGCAGATTTCATCTTAGCAAATGTTTGAGCAATTTTACTCATTTTAAGTTTTTTCATCTCTTTTAAAATATTTTCATTTTTTGATAACATCTCTTTTATTGAGTTCTCTTTTTTTGTTATCTCTGCTAATTTTTCATCAACCTTTTCCTCTTTTTGATTAAGTCTTACCTCTTTTTTTTGTAGAAGTTCATCTGTCGCAATTTTTAAAGCATTTAGTGCTTGTTTTTGCTCATCTATCCTCTCTAATTCAACCAAAAGTTCACTTTTTCTCTCTTTAAAAATCTCTGTACAATCAAAAAGTCTATCACTTGTTTGTATAGCCATCAACTCTGTTAACATTAAAAATATTATAAATAAAAATCTCATATAAACTCCAAATTATAAGTTGTTATTTTTTCTAGCAAAGGTCATCAACGCTATCTCATCTAAATCTTTAGCCTCTTGAATCTTCATCTCTTTTAAAATTCTTTTAATCTCTTCAACCTCTAAATATTTAAACTTTTCATGTTCAACCATTGTCTCTTTTAACTTTAGTTTTGCCTCTTCAACTCTATTTTGGGCATAATTTATCCACTCATGGTTGTGTTGTATATCACCCCGTTGAGAGTTCAGTAGTACCCTTGAGGCTAACATATCTGAAATTTTTCCTGTTTGTGGTTGTTGTAGATCATTGAGGGTATTGTAAGAGAGTTCTAACGCTTTTTTAGCATTATCTAAATCACGATTAGCACTTTGGAGAGCTTGCTCACTCCTCTCCATAGCACTTTTTTTTAAAGCAACTAAGGAGCTAAAACGAGTTTTCATAAGATTTTATCCCAAATTAGGGTTATAGTATGATTGTATCATCTCTTTCAGGAGAAGTTGAGATGATTCCAACTTTAGTTTGTGAAATCTCCTCTATAACTTTTACATACTCTTGAGCAGTTGCTGGTAGATCTTCAAATCTTCTAGCACTTACCGATTTGTCCCAACCTTTAAATGTTTTATAAATAGGTGTGACATCATCTAACTCTGATGGCATATAGTCTATCTCAACACCGTTAAGTTCATAAGCAACACAAACCTTAACTTCATCAAAACCATCAAGTACATCAAGTTTCATAAGTGCTAGTTCATCACAACCATTTAGTCTTGAAGCATATCTTGTAGCTATCGCATCAAACCAACCACATCTTCTAGCACGACCAGTTGTTGTTCCAAACTCATGACCTTGCTCACCAAGTCTTTTACCATCTTCACCAGAATCTTCTGTTGGGAATGGTCCATTACCAACACGAGTACAGTAAGCTTTTACAATTCCCGTAACTTTTCCAATATCTTTAGGATTGATTCCTAATCCCGTACAAGCACCAGCACTTACAGTAGCAGATGAAGTTACATAAGGGTATGTTCCATGGTCGATATCAAGTAGTGTACCTTGAGCACCCTCAAGTAAGATTCTTTTATCAGCATCTAAAGCTTTCCAAACCATTTGAGTTGTATCTGTGATGAATGGAGCAAGTTTCTCTTTAAACTCAGTAAGTTGTGCTAAAAGTTCAGATTCTACTGGTGTAGCTATCTCATAAATATCAAAAATTGCTCTATTTTGCTCAAAATACTCTATGATAGAAGTAGTAAGTTTAGCAGGATTTAAAAGTTCACCAACTCTAAAACCAGTACGGTTGATTTTATCAGCATAAGCAGGTCCGATTCCCTTACCAGTTGTACCGATAGCTTTATCACCCTTTAGTCTCTCTTTTGCTTGATCGATTAAAGCGTGGTAGTAAAGGTTTAAGTGTGCTTTATCTGAGATATAAAGGCGACCCTCTAAGTTTTCAAACTGAACCATCTCTTTGATGATAGATTCTGGAGATAAAACAACACCATTACCTACTACATTGATAGCATCTTTGTTTAAAACACCTGATGGGATAAGGTGAAGAGCATATTTAACACCATCTACCCAAATAGTGTGACCAGCATTATGACCACCTTGGCTTCTACAAACCATATCATACTCAGCAGCTAGTTTATCAACTATCTTACCTTTTCCCTCATCACCCCATTGGATTCCAACAATTAAATCTGCTTTCATAGTTTCTACCCTTTTTTTTAATAATATTATTTACTTAATGTTTCACAAAGTGCGTCTGTATAGATTGCGAAACCTACTGATGTAAGCTCTGAACTTTTGTATCTTCCACCGCGAGCATAAACTTCGTTGTTCTCTATAACTCTAAAAAATAGTTCATCATAGTAAAGCATTTTAGCATAATAGATAGGTGCTAAAACAGCCTTAGTGTATGAGATCTCAGAGCATAACTCTTTCATCTTAGTAAGTTCCACTTTTATAGAATCTGGAGCAAGAGCTATCACTTCATCTATCTGCTCAACATACTGAAGATAAACAAGTTTTTCTAACCAATCAACTTTTAGATTTAAAAATTTTTCAATATTTATATGTCTAAAATCATCAATACTCAACTCATCAAACATCTCAACTAAAAGCTCAGGTATCTTAATGTTTGAGATTTGAATCAACGGCTCAATCTCTAGTTTATTAAAAATATCTACTGCTATATTTGTTACAGTTGAGAGTTTTTTCTCACCTATAAACTCAACACCAACTTGGTATTGCTCCTCTGTTGGAAATCTAAAAACTGGTTGAACATAGAACCATTTCTTTTGTTCTGTGTTTCTACCTAGTCTTTTTTCTATGATTCTAACAACATCAATCGTAGAATCAGCACGAAGAGATAGAGAGTTGTTTTGAGCATCATTTACACGGATAAGCTCTTTATCATCAGCAATACTTAGATGTTGATGGTACGAAAAAACTGGAGTTACAATCTCTTCAAAACCGTTATCATCTAAAATCGTACTAGCGATATTTTCTATTTTTCTTTTAATTTTGGCACTATTACCAAAGTAAAGTTTACTTCCAGTTGGAATCTCGTGTTCTAAAATCATTATTTACCCATTGAGAATGTTATCTCATTAAAAACTTTATTTGCTGTACCATCATAAGTTCTAACATCTAGTTTATCTAGTGCTAACTCTACACTATTTACAACCCATGCCATCTCATAATCTGGAATCAGTCCCATTTGATTTATACGGAAAATCTTACCTTTTAAGTGGTCTTGACCACCAGCAACATTAACTTTAAAATCCTCTTTTAAAACTTTTCTTATCTCTGAAGCTTTCTCATCATCTATCGTTGTCATAGATTTAGCTGGAGATTCAGGGTATATATGTAAGCCGATAGCTTGAAGTGCTAAGTTAACAGCTTTAGCTCTTGTGGTAGTTCTAGCATAAAGCTCATCGATTCCACCATCAGCTTCTATCGTTTCTAAAACCTCTAAAAGACCTATGATTAAAGTTGTAGCTGCTGTATAAGCAGTAGTATTTTGCTTTTGCTTTTTGATTTCAGAAGCAAGGTTTAAATAGTAACCTTTACCAGCTCCAATCTTTTCAATAGCGTTGTTTGAAAGACCTAAAATAGCAAGTCCTGGAGGAAGCATAAGAGCTTTTTGACTACCAGCAATTAAACAGTCAATGTTTGTAACATCAATTTTCTCAACACCAACAGCAGTTATACCATCAGCGATAATCATAATGTTAGGGTTTATAGCTTTAACAGCTTTTGCTATCTCTTCAACTGGATGACGAAGACCACCAGCAGATTCACTTATCTGAACTGCGATAGCATCTATGTTTGAATCTGCTTTTACAGCTTCTACAATAGCATCTACACTCACAGGTGTGTTCCACTCATTTTTAATCTCAACAGATTTAAGGTTATGAGCAACAGCAATTTTTCCAAATCTCTCACCAAATTTACCAGAGTTAACATTTAAAAGTGTGTTGTGGCAAAGGTTAATAACAGCAGCTTCCATAGCTCCTGTTCCACTAGAAGCTATCATAACAACTTCATCTGTATTGAAAAGTTTAAAAAGATGTTTTCTAGTTTTTTCAAAAATAGCTTCAAATTCTGGAGTACGGTGGTGCATAGTAGCATCACCCATCGCATTACGAACATTCTGTGGTACTGGAGTTGGACCAGGAGTAAAAAGTAGCATTATAAAATCCCTACGAGTTAATATTTATTTAAAAACCTCGTATTATATCGAAATAAATTTAAAATTTAGTTTTTAGAGATTCTAGCTGTAATACAATTTGGCATATTTCAATTATCTCTCACTTATGGTAAAATTTTGTAGAGAAACTATTAACATAAGGCTAACAATGACAATATTTGATTCTATAACTCTAGGGATAATTGAGGGATTTACTGAATTTTTACCCATCTCATCGACAGGTCACCTCATAGTCGCTAGTGAATTTTTAGGTATTGAGCAGAGTAAAGTTACAAAAGCTTATGAGGTTATCATACAGTTTGCGGCAATTATTGCTGTATTTTTTAACTATCAAGATAAATTTAGTATAAAAAAGATTGATCTATGGAGTAAAGTATTTTTAGCATTTCTCCCTATTGGTGCTGTTGGTTTTTTATTTTCACACCAAATAAAAGAGCTTTTTAGTATAAATATTGTCGCTACTATGTTTATAGTTGGTGGTGTTATATTTTTAGTAGTAGAGAGATTTTTTATACCTAAACAAACAACTGTTATATATGATGTTGAGCAGATAACACTAAAACAGTCGATGGTTGTAGGTTTTGCCCAAGTGTTTGCTTTAATTCCTGGAACAAGTAGAGCTGGTTCTACAATCATAGGGGCATTACTTGTTGGGCTTAGTAGAAAAGCTAGTGCCGAGTTTAGCTTTTTACTAGCTTTTCCTGTTATGAGTGCTGTTACAGCTTACGATCTGCTAAAACATTATAAAGAGTTTAGCGATGCCAATATCTTAACACTAGGTGTTGGTTTTGTTGTATCATTTATAGTTGCCTATCTTACTATCAAACTTTTTCTAAAATTTTTAGATAATTTTACTTTTGTATTTTTTGGTATATATAGAATCTTATTTGGTGTAGTTTTATTGGTTATATTTAATTAGATGGAATGATAATTGCTTTTATTACCAGTAATCTTATAGGTTAAAGGATATATTATGCAAACTGTTTCAGAATATAATACAAAATTTACTAGAGTTTTAGATAGATTAGAAGAATCTTTTTATCGTCTAAGCTTAAAATTTCTATAAGTTGGTTTATGAAATCGTAATAGTGAACTAATGGATTATTCATCGATTTTATACCTAGATTCCAAGGATGGAATAAATTTATAGATTTACCTTCAATATAACCTCAGATAACTTCCAAATTATTTAATAATTGGCTTAAAATTACAATAAATTTATGTATAAAAGTGGTATAATCCACCAAAATATCTATACAATTATAAATGGAATATAATGGCAAGAATAAGCAAAGAAGAGAGAAAAACAACTATAATATCAGCAGCCTTAAAGCTATTTTCTGAAAGAGGTTTTTATATAACAACCATACCAGATATAGCACAAAAAGTTGGTATGAGTGTTGGTAATTTCTACAACTATTTCTCATCAAAAGATATTTTAGCAAAAGAGCTGGTTATCTATATATCAAACTATCTTGGTGATAATATTAGAGAGATAAATGAAGAGGATATTCATGTTAGTGAGAAAATATATAAGATAGTATCTATGTATTTTGATGTAGCTAACGATAGACCTGAGATGATTGAGTATTTTTTAAGAGTTTATCTATCAAACCGTGAAGTGTTTGGTGATGGGTGTGAGGGGATGATATGTGTATCACCTTTTGTTACTGAGATGATGATATTTTTTGATGATGGTGTATCAAAAGATGAGCTACATAACCAAGATTTCTTTAGTGCTTTTGGTCTGTTTATGGGCTACTTAGGTGGTATGGTTTTCCTTTTTGGTGAAAAAATATTACCTCAACCTTTAGATGATTACAAAGAATCTATCTCAACAAACATATACAATGCCCTCAAAGCAAGATAAAAAACCAAAACTACTTTGGATTCAGGGGCATAGCTGTAATGGCAACTCCCACTCCTTTTTAAATTTACCAAACCTCGAAAATCTTATAGATAATTTTGAGGTTATCTACCACCCTATACTAAACTCAACACATAGCTATCAAGAGGTTACAAAATGTAAACTTAATTGTGATATTTTAATTTTTGAGGGAACTTTTGATTATAATCTAAAAAGAGCCGATATATCAGTATATGAGGTGTTAAAACACTATACACAAGATGCTAAGATGGTTGTTGCTGTTGGTAGTTGTGCTAGTTTTGGAGGTATCTTTAAGGAGATTTCACCAGAGAGTTGTTGTGGTCTTGTATTTGACAAAGATAAACTAACACCACCTTTGATTGAACAAAAAGGTAAAGTTATAAATCTATCTGGATGCCCTGTCCACCCAAAATGGTTAGGTTTCGTACTAACTGCTTTTTTAAATGAGATAAAAATTTATTTAGATGAGCAGTTACGACCTGTTGAGTTATATAGCTCATTAGCTCATCATGGATGTAGTAGAAATGAGTATTTTGAGTGGAAAGTTGATAGTAAAAATTTTGGATTAAAAGAGGGTTGTTTATATTATGAGCAAGGTTGTAGAGCACCTATGACACACTCATCTTGTAATAAAATACTATGGAATGAAACTAGTTCTAAAACTAGAGTTGGTACACCTTGTTTTGGGTGTACTGAGCCTGATTTTCCAAGAAAAAACCTTTTTACTACACAAACAAATATGTCGATTCCACAAGAGGTTCCTGTTGGTGTATCAAAAAGAAGTTACCTAACTATGGCTGGTATCGCTAAAACATTTCATATTAAAAGATTAGAGGGAAAACTTATTGATTACAAAACAACTGATTGAGCAGATAGAGGGGGAAGCTACTCTCTTTTTTGATACAAAAGATGGTTTAGTAGAATCTAGCACCACATCATTTGAAAACTTTAGAGGTGTAGAAAATATACTAAAAAACAAACCTCTCTTTGATGCTTTAGTTATAACACCTAGAGTTTGTGGTATTTGTGGTCATGCTCACCTTATGGCTACTGTAAGAGCTATTGAAGATCTTTATAAAAACTCATCACATAAGATAGATATAAGTGATAAAGCTCAGAAGATAAGAGAGTTTACTCTTATTATGGAGATAGTACAAAACCATCTAAAATGGATATACTTTACAGCATTACCTGAACTTTTTAAACTAAAAAATATCGATAAAAACTCAACACAACTAAAAGGTGCTTATGGAAGTTCTATCATCTCAAAAGCTATCTCAGTTTTTGCTGGTCAATGGCCACACTCATCATATATGGTGGCTGGTGGTATTACTTGTGACCCAACCTATGTAGATATTTTACAAGCAAAAGATTATGTAGATCAATTTATATCATTTTTTGAAAAAGAATCTTTAGGTGTTGATATAGATAAATTTTTAGCTTTTGAATCTTGTAAAGATTTTAATAATTTAGATAGTGATGTATCAACCATAGAAAAATTACTTATAGAGCTAAAGATGAATGAAAAAGGGTTTGCTCACGATAGATTCATAATTCTTGGTGAACATAGTTTTACAAAACCATCTAAGCTAATACAAACTAGAAAATATGCTGTAAACTCAAAATATGTAACAACAGAAGATTCATACTCACCAAATTCAAAAAGTTACGCTAAAAATGCTCTTTATAAAGATGAATATTATGAGAGTGGTGTATTATCTAGGATGATGTCATCAAAACTCTCACCAATAGTAAAAAATATGCACAGAAGATATAAAGATAGTGCCTACACAAGATCTATGGCAAGAATTTTTGAGCTTGTTTATTTGGTAAAATATAGTAAAACTCTTTTAGATTCTATAAATATTTTTGAACCATCTTGTGTAGAGGTGACAAATATAAGCAAAATATCTGGAACTGGTGTTGGTGTAGTTGAAGCACCACGAGGTCCACTTATACATAGAATCGATGTTGAGAATGGTGTTATTAAAGATTATGAGATCATCACACCTACTCAATTTAATATAGGTAGTTCAACAAAACAAAAACCAACTCCAGCACAAAAAGCGATGGTTGGCTCAACGATAGCTGAAGCAAAATTTATCTTCAAAACTTTTGATGTGTGTTCAGTTTGTACAACACATTAAGTTAGTAAGTGCTATCATAGAATAATATAAATATATGGGAAAATGATATGAATCTTTATTGGTTACAAAGTGGTGGATGTAGTGGTGATAGTATGTCTTTGTTGACTTATGAGCAAAATATATTCGATTTTTTTGAGATAAATAAGATAGAACTTTTATGGCATGCTTCATTATCAACCATCTCTTTTACAGAGCATAATAATCTTCTAAAAAAGATAGAAGATGATGAACTAGAACTAGATATACTTTGTGTAGAGGGTAATGTTGTAACTGGACCAAATGGTAGTGGTATGTTTGATAGTTTTATGGGCAAACCAAAAAAAGATCTCATAGAGATGTTAGCTCACAAAGCCAAATATGTTATCGCTGTTGGAACTTGTGCCTCTTTTGGTGGATTTGGCTCACATGAAAATGAGATGGGTGGGATTGGGCTTCAATTTCACCACAAAGATAAGGGTGGTTTTTTAGGTAAAGATTTTAAAACAAAATCTGGTTATCCTGTTATAAACCTACCAGGATGCCCTATCCATCCAAATTCACTTACTGTTTTAATTGAAGAGATTGTTAGTGGTATAAAAGTAGATCTAACAGGTCTAAACTCAATCGATGAGATATACAATTATACAGTACATCAAGGTTGTACAAGAAATGAGTACCATGAGTACAAAGTTGAGGAGAATCAATTTGGTGAGAGGGGTTGTTTATTTTTCCATTTAGGTTGTAAAGGACCAACAACACATAGCTCTTGTAATAAATATCTTTGGAATGAGGTTAACTCAAAAACTAGAGCTGGTGTTCCATGTTTTGGGTGTGCTAGACCAGATTTTCCTCAAGAGCATCCATTTTTTAAAACACCAAGTATAGTAGATACACCCATAGAGTTACCTAGAGGTGTAGATAGAGCTCACTACTTAGCATATAAAGATATGGCAGCAGCAGCTGCTCCAAAAAGATTAAAATTTAGAATCCAAAAGGTTTAATGTGGCAAAAAAAACTATTGAACTACAAATCCCACTTAATAGAGTTGAGGGTGATTTAGATATAAAGATAAAAGTTGAAGATGGTGTTATCACTCAAGCTCAAAGTGTTGGTACACTTTATAGAGGGTTTGAGAATATCCTCAAAGGTAGAGATCCACTAGATGCTCTTGTTATGACACCTAGAGTTTGTGGAATCTGTTCCATATCACATCTAAGTGCTGCTGTAAAAGCACTAGAATCAGCTTACGGGATAACACCACCTGCTCAAGCTGTAAGGTTTAGAAACTTATCTATCTTATGTGAGAATCTACAAAGTGACCTAAAACAGGTATTTTTAATGTTTATGGCAGATTTTGCTAGTGATTATTACAAAGATTCATCATTTTATGAGGAAGCAAAAGAGTTCTATGAGCCATTTAAAGGTTCATTATCGAGAAGTTTACTAAACTCTACAAAAGATGTTTTAAAAATCATAGCTTATATTGGTGGGCAATGGCCACATACATCTCATATGGTTCCAGGTGGATTAAATGTTTTAGCTGATGATTTAGAGATATTTAGAATTAGATTCTTAATTGTAAAATTTAAACAATGGTTAGAAAAAGAGGTTATCAAAACAGACCTAAAAAGATTCTCAGAGATAGATAGCATAGATAAGTTTGAGAAGTTTATAGATGAGAATCCAAAATCTCATATATCTATTTTTTACAAAATCGCTAAAGAAACAAACCTGTTTGAGATAGGTAAAACAGGTTATGGGTTTATGAACTTTGGTTCTATCGACCTACCAAATGGTGAAACGCTAATAAAAAAATCTTTTTATAAAAATAGTTTAGAGAAGTTAGATATAACAAAAATAGATGAAGATGTTACATACTCTTGGTACGATAAAAGTGTAGATGATCTATTTGAGGCTCAAACTATACCAAATATGGATAAAGATGATGGTTACTCATTTACAAAAGCTCCACGATATAAAAAAGAGGCAGCTCAAACTGGTGCTTTAGGTGAGGAGTTGGCTTTAGGTGATAAACTATTTATAGAGTTATATGAAAAATATGGTGATTGTGTATTTGTTAGAGAGTTAGCTAGAATGGTTAGACCTATAAGATATATCAACTTTATGGAGAGTGAGATAGAGGAGATTATCAAACATAAAGATGATCCAGTTTATGAAAAACCAACTTATACAAAAGATTGTATGGGTATCGGTCTAACTCACGCAGCTAGAGGTGCTTTAGGGCATTGGTTAAAGATAGAAGACAACAAGATAGCAAACTACCAAATAATTTCACCAACAACTTGGAACGGCTCACCAAAAGATGGAAATGGTAATCTTGGTGCGTGGGAGAAAGCTCTTATAGGGTTAAAGATAAAAGATATAGATAACCCTATGGAGATGGGGCATGTTATAAGAAGTTTTGATCCTTGTTTAGTTTGTACTGTTCATTTTATCGGTAGTGATAAAAAGATTCGCCTACACTCATAATGGTAAGAGTTATATGTGTAGGAAATAGATTCTACTACCCTGATGATTTTGGGATGAGAATCTATGAAGAGCTATTAAAAAGAGATTTAGATGATATTGAGCTTGTTGAGGGTGGTGTTGGTGGTATGAGCCTATCACCATACTTTGATGATGATGTAGATATTTTA
>Ga0256837_1000718_pt1 | contig 26324 bp, 23 predicted proteins | sample 4562384metaG_FD_185976 | JGI IMG/M metagenome (GOLD analysis project Ga0256837, IMG submission 185976) | Hydrothermal vent microbial communities from Guaymas Basin, Mexico - 4561-384 | ecosystem: Environmental > Aquatic > Marine > Hydrothermal vents | place: Mexico: Guaymas Basin | collected... | reverse complement strand
AATCAGTTTCCAAGCCCAAGTTGGTTCTGAAAAGATAGCTCCAACTATCACTAAAATAGTGGCGATGGTGGTGGTTTTTGTTCCGATATGGATACGGGTATAAACATCAGGCATACGAACTAAACCAACAGCACTAACTAAAAAAGCAAAAGTACCAAATAAAATAAATATATAACCAATATACTCTAACATCTAAATCCCTTTCTCAATATAGCGACCAAATATAGTTGCCCCTAAAAAGCCAATCAGCCCAAAAACAAGAGCAATATCAAGGTAAAAACTTCTTTGGAAATATAAACTTAAAATCACTAAAAGTGAAACAGACATAACACTTATAACATCAAAGGCTACAACTCTATCACTAAGTGTTGAGCCTTTTAAGAATCTATAAAGTGCGATGGAAATTGAAAGTAATAATAAAATTATGATAAATTCAAACATTTTTCTCTCTGAAATAATATTGTTAAGTATGACAAAATAGTGCTTAAAAATTGTTTTTTTTTGAAACTTTCATATAAATCTTAATATTTAAAGGTTATAATCTATTTATATTTAAAAAGTAAAGGAACTACAAATGGTAGAAGCAGCAGAAAAAGCACTAAAAAAAGCAAAAAAAGAGGCTAAAAAATTAGCAAAACATAAAGCTCATAAAAAAGCGGTTAAAGCAAAAAAAGCAGTTAAAGAAGCAAAACTTAAACTTCAAGCTAAATTAGATAAAAAAGCTAAAGAGAAAAAGATTGCTAAAAAGAAAAAAGCAGCTAAAAAGGCTAAAGAGTTATAATTTAACCATTAAACTCCTTGTAAGGGGTTTAATAGTTTATAGATACATAAACTGTGATAATAGTATGATTATCACAACAAATATAAATGGGAAAAGGTGGTTTTTGAAAACAAAAGGGTTTATCCCAAAAAACTTTTGATTGATTCCCCTTATACCAAGCCATGAAGCCATAAATGCTTTGATACTAAGCATAATCTGAAAACTACTAAGTCCATCCTCTTTAATCTCCCCAAAAACTTGAGTAATCATAAAGGCACCAGTAGCAACTGCCACCATTAAAGCGTAAGGTACAACTTTCCTTACATGAATCATAATCGCTTCTCTAGCAATTTTGTACTGCTCATCTGTTAAATTTTCTTTCATTTTAGATAAAAATAAAATATCTACAAATAAAAAACCACCATATATAAAAACAGAAAAGATATGAATTGTGTGAATAAGAGTATAAAAGATACTGAATCCTTTTTTTTATTGAAATTTTAGCACAAATTTCAATAAACTATAATTGTTTTAATACAAATTTAGTAAAATACAAAAAAATATTGATGGAGTATTTATGAAGAAAAAACTAGTAGATAAAACACCAGCTAGACTCGATTTTATCCAAAGCTCAACAGGTCTTATTTTAGCTATTTTTATTATGGGGCATATCCTATTTGAAGCTTCGATTCTTATCTCAAATGAGATGATGTATAAAGTGACACTAATGTTTGAGGGTTATTACTTTTTTGGTGAGAGATACCCTGGAATTATCTCTTTTTTAGCAGGGGCTATTTTTGTGATTTTTATAACTCACGCTGGTGTAGCACTTAGAAAATTTCCATCAGATTATAAAAAATACAAGATTATGAAAGATCATATGGTAAGTATGAAACATGAAGATACATCACTTTGGGCTATACAAGTTCTTACTGGCTTTTTAATGTTCTTTATAGGTTCAGTACATCTATACATAATGATGACACAACCTGAAAACATAGGTCCATTCGCATCTTCATCAAGAGTTGTAGATCAGTTTATGGCACCACTTTATGCTTTACTTCTACTCTCAGTTGTTTCACACGCTTTTATAGGTTTGTACCGTTTAGCTTTAAAATGGGGCTTTATGGAGGGTACAAACACAAAAGTATCAAGAAAAGTTTTTAAATCAATTTTAAAAATAATGATTTTAGCTTACATAACAATAGGTCTATTTTCACTAGGTAAATATATCTATATAGGTATGAATCATGATTTTAGTGATGGTGTAAAGTATAAATCTGAAACTATTGTTTTTGAAAAACACTAAATTATGGATAAAATAATGAGTGTAAGTAGATGAAAAAAACATTATTAACAACAGTTTTATTATCGTTATCACTCTATGCTAATATCAGTGGTGTAGGGGTTGGGGATACAGCAACCTTAGCTAAAAAAGAGGCTTTACTAGATTTGGGTAGAACCATAAAAAGTGAAGTTCGTTCAAACTTTGAGGAGAGTATAACTGTTGTTGGTGATGATGACAATGGAAAAACAAAACTTATATCTAACACTAAAATCAGTTCAAATCTACCTATATTAGGTGTCGATTTTAACAAGCTATTTATAGATAGTGGTGTAAAGATAGAAGCCTCTTTATCACCATCAAAAGTTGCTAAACTTTATAAACAAAAACTAAGCAACTTAAAAGATGAGATAAACTCAAACATAGCAGAGATAAAAAAGAGTAAAAACAACTCTATAAAACTAAACCTTTATGAGAACCTATACTCTTTACTAAAAGATTATGATAGGTATGAGAGTGTAGCTATTATCTTAGATATAAAACTTCCCACAAGAGTAAACATCACTAAAGCAGAAGTTAAAAGTGAGATGTTAAAACTAGATTCAAACATAGATTCTATGAAAATGGCAACTAAAGTTTTAGCAAAAGAGTTTACAGAAGATTCTATCTTTATCTACCCACCACTTTTACAAAACACTACAACAGTAGCACCATTTGGTTCTGCTTTTATACAAGAGTTAAAGGGTGAAATCAAAACTTCACCATTGAAAAAAGCCTCTTATATCCTTGTGGGTGAATATACTCTTAGTAAAAAAAGTATGATTTTAAACTATGAACTTATAGCTTTAAAATCAAACAAAGTTTTAAAATCAAAAACTATAAATATTCCAAAAAAAGTTTATAAAGATTTTGAGGTTAAACCAAAAGGTATAGATTTTTCATCTCTTTTAAAATCGGGTGTTATTTTATCAAACAATTTAAAAGTTACTATAAAAACAAATAAAGGTGATGAGAATCTACTTTATAAAGATGGTGAAGAGATAGAACTCTTTGTGAAACTAAATAAGATGGGTTACATTTACATAGTTGGCTATACACAAACAAAAGCTAAAAAATTATCTTACTTAGTTGAGTTAAATGATGGTGATGGAGATTCTAAATTTATCAAGTTTATAAATGCTGATGATGCTTCAAGATGGATAAGTCTCGGAGCTTTTAATATAGAACAACCTTTTGGTGTGGAGAGTTTACAAATCATAGCATCAAATCAAAGAATCAAAACATTACCAAATGTAAGATATGATGATGAAAGTGGCTACTATATAATCTCAAACAACATCAAAAAAGCACTTATAACTACTCGTGGAATCAAAAGAAAAAAGAGTAAAAAAGTTGAGATAAGTGAAGATGTTTTAAACTTTACAACGATGAAAAAATAAAAGGAAAATAAAATTATGATTTAAGATGGTGTAGTAGAAAGGTGCGATAACACTCTACTGAAACACAAAACTCTAACAAAAGGAGAGGGAGTAATCCCCTCACATATCTTTAATAACCGCACCATCTTAAATGATGATTTTAAAATAAGGAAATAAAAATGTGTATGACAATAAAAGATAAATATATAGATCCATTTACAGATTTTGGTTTTAAGTGGCTTTTTGGAACAGAAGAGAACAAAGCTATACTTATAAGTTTTTTAAACGATTTACTAGATATAGAGTATAAAATCATAGATTTAAAGTTTAGAAACTTAGAAAAACTTGGTTTAAACATAGTAGATAGAAAAGCAGTGTTTGATATATTTTGTACTGATGAGAAGAAAAATAATTTTATAGTTGAACTACAAAGGGGAAAACAAAAATACTTTAAAGATAGAAGTGTTTACTATACAAGCTTTCCAATTCAAGAACAATCAAAAAAAGGTGATTGGGATTATAGTTTGAAAAAAGTATATTTTGTAGGGATTTTAGAGTTTAAAATGGATGAAAACAAACATAACGATAACTACCTAACAAAAGTACAATTATGTAATGTAGATACAAAAGAGCCTTTTTATGACAAACTAACTTACTACTACATAGAGATGCCAAAATTTAAGAAAACTGAATCTGAACTATCTAATCATTTAGAATATTGGCTATATATGCTAAATAATATTCAAGACTTAACCCATATACCACAAACATTTAAAGATGATAAATTGCTAAATCAAGCATTCGATATGGCAGAGTTTTTAGCATTACCAAAAGATAAACAATTCGCATATCAACACGATTTAAAAACAAGACTAGATTATAAAAATGTGATGGATTATGCTAAGGAGATGGCTGAAAAAAAAGGGATGGAATTAGGAGAAAAGATAGGGATTGAAGCTGGAAGAAAAGCTAGAAATTTAGAGATAGCTAAAAATCTTTTAAAAGCTAAAGTAAATATTGACACGATAAAATTAACAACAAATTTAAGTGAAGATGAGATTAAAAATTTAATTTAGGGATATGTAAAAGAAAAAAATAAAATTATTGAAAGGATAAAAATGAAAATAATCTATACAGATGTTTTAATTATAGGTGGTGGTCTTGCTGGGCTTCGTGTTGCTACCGGTGTTAGAGAGAGGGGAAATGATGCTGTTGTTTTAACTCTTGTTCCACCAAAAAGAAGTCACTCTGCTGCTGCTCAGGGTGGTATGCAAGCATCTTTAGCAAACTGTAAAATGGGTGAGGGTGATAATGAAGATGTTCACTTCTCAGATACTATTAAAGGGAGTGATTGGGGTGCTGATCAGATTGTAGCTCGTATGTTTACACATTGTGCTCCAAAGGCAATTCGTGAACTTGCTCATTGGGGTGTGCCTTGGAGTAGGGTTCGTCGTGGAGATCATACCTCTATCATCAATGCCAAAAAAGTAACTATATCTGAAAAAGATGAGGCTCATGGTCTTATAACTGCTCGTGATTTTGGTGGTACTAAAAAGTGGAGAACTTGTTACACTTCAGATGGAACAGGTCACTCTATGCTTTATGCTATGGATAACAAAGCACATGAGGATAATGTAGAGATTCATGAAAGACTTGAAGCTATATCACTTATACATGAAAATGGTCGTTGTTGTGGTGCTATTGCTAGAAATCTTATGAGTGGTGAGCTTGTGGCTTATGTGGCAAAAGCTACAACCATAGCGACTGGTGGATATGGTCGTATTTATAGTGTTTCAACAAATGCTATTATCTGTCAAGGTATCGGTCAAGCTATCGCACTTGAAACGGGTGTGGCAACTTTAGGAAATATGGAAGCTATACAGTTTCACCCAACTGCGATAGTTCCTGTTGGGATTCTCACTACTGAGGGGTGTCGTGGTGATGGTGGACTTCTTTTAGATAAAGATGGTTATAGATTTATGCCAGATTATGAGCCAGATAAAAAAGAACTTGCTTCTCGTGATGTTGTTAGTCGTAGAATGACTGAGCATATGAGAAAAGGTAAAGGTGTAAAAAGTCGTTATGGAGACCATCTTTGGTTAGATATTACGATTTTGGGTCGTGAGCATATTGAGAAGAATCTTCGTGAAGTGAAAGAGATTTGTGAGAACTTTTTAGGTATAGACCCAGCAGTTGATTGGATTCCTGTTCGTCCAACTCAACACTACTCTATGGGTGGGATTAGAACTAAATATACTGGTGAATCTCAAACTCTAAAAGGACTTTACTCTTGTGGTGAGGCAGCTTGTTGGGATATGCACGGCTTTAACCGTTTAGGTGGTAACTCTGTTAGTGAAACTGTTGTGAGTGGTATGCTTGTAGCTGAATATATTAGTGATTTTTTAGATAGTGATGAGAGTGATATAACCATAGATACTAAAAATGTTGAGAAGTTTTTGAAGATAGAACAAGATAAGATAGATACACTTTTATCTAAAGAGAATGGTGAAGATGCTTATGAACTTCGTCGCCGTATGGAAGAGATAATGATGGAAAAAGTTGGAATCTTTAGAAATGGTAATGATCTTCAAGATGCTGTAACAGAGTTAGAGGAGCTTTTAAAAAGAAGTAAAAATATAGAGGTTTTTCGCTCAAAATCTCGTGCTTCAAATCCAGCATTAGAGAATGCTTACAGAACACAAAAGATGATAAAGATCGCTTTAACTGTTGCTTATGGAGCATTGCTCAGAACAGAAAGTAGGGGTGCTCACTCTAGGGAAGATTACCCAAAAAGAGATGATGCTAACTGGTTAAAAAGAACCATTATGAGTTGGGGTGATGAGAGTGATACTATGCCAACTGTTAGTTATGAAGAGATAGATATATCTACTATGGAACTACCTCCCGGTTTTCGTGGATATGGTAAAGATTTGACACAACACCATGATAATACAAAAGTGAGACAAGAGGTTGTAGATAAGATGAAAGAGGAGTTAGAATCTAAAGGTGCTAACCGTTTTGAGATTCAAAATGAGCTAATGCCATTTTTAGATAAACTACCTAAAAAATATCGTGGAAGAAATGAGAGATTTGGAGAGATATAGTTATGTTAGCGATAAAGATAGATAACAAAGATTTAGAAAACTCTTTTTTAGAGTTTGCTAAAGACAAAAAAGATACTTTAGATAATCTAGTTTGTGAAGCTATAAAGTATTTTTTAGAAACAAAAGGTAAAAAACAGATAAATTATCAAAAAAAGGATATTAAAAATCATATAAAAAAAATATCAAGAAAATATGATGAAACATTATGTAAAGATAAATCTTTATCTCATATAGAAGATAGTGCTGAATTTATACATAATCTTAGAAGAACAAACTAATGATATTTTTAGATAGCTGTATAGTTATAGATTTTTTAAATGGAAAACTAGATTTATCAGAGATAGATCATTTTTGTATTAACTCCATAGTTGATATGGAGATTATAGCAGGAGCTAGAGATAAAAGAGATCTACACACTAGCAATAAGAAAATGGTAGATTTCAATCTTATTGATGTTGAACAAGATATATTAGATTTGGCAAGAGAGTTGATGTTTATCTATAAATTATCACATAATATGAGTATTTATGATGCTATCATAGCATCAACTTGTCTAGTATATGATTTAGAACTATATACACATAATAAAAAAGATTTTAGGTTTATACCTGAGATTAAATTATACAATAGAGGGTAAGAGATGTCTGAAGATATTAAACCAAGAATTTTAAAAATAAGCATACTTAGATTTGATCCACACGATCCTGAGGATTTTCCACATATGGAGACTTTTGAGGTGGAAGAGGCTGATGGGATGACTCTTTTTGTGGCTCTTAATGAGATAAGGGAACATCACGATAATTCACTTAAGTTTGATTTTGTATGTCGTGCTGGTATTTGTGGTAGTTGTTCTATGCTTGTAAATGGTCGTCCAACATTAGCTTGTAGAACACTTACTAAAAAACTAGATGAACATATAACACTAGCACCACTTCCACTTTTTGAACTTATCGGAGATTTATCTGTATATACTGGTAAATGGATGAGAGGTTTAAATGAGAGGTTAGAGACTTGGATTCACGATAAAGAGAATGAGCTACAAGTTGATAAACTTGAGGAGAAGATGGAACCAGAGTTAGCAGATGAGATTTATGAGTTAGATCGTTGTGTTGAGTGTGGTTGTTGTGTGGCTGGTTGTGGTACAATACAGATGAAAAATGACTTTGTTGGAGCAGTAGGCTTAAATAAGGTTGCTAGATACCATCTTGATCCTAGAGATAGTAGAACTGATGAGGAATACTATGAACTGATAGGTGATGAAAATGGTGTGTTTGGTTGTATGACACTTTTAGGTTGTGAGGATGTTTGCCCTAAGGATTTACCTTTACAGAGTAAAATAGCATACTTACGAAGAATGATGATTAAAACAGCGTTAAAAAATTAATAAATTAAAGGTAGTAGAATGTCAATAGCAGAGATGGAAATTAAAAAATTTGAAACAACAGGTTGTGAACAAGATAAAGTTTTTTACCAAGCGATGGAGGAGGTTATCTACTCGATAGCACCACTTTTAGAATCTGATGATAGATACACTAGACACGCAATTTTAGAGAGACTTGTTGTTCCTGATAGAATTTTTAAATTTAAAGTTACTTGGTTAGATGATAATAACAATATTCAAGTAAATACTGGTTATAGAGTTCAGTTTAACAACGCACTTGGGCCATATAAAGGTGGTCTCCGTTTTCACCCAACAGTAAATGAGGGAATCTTGAAATTTTTAGGTTTTGAACAGATTCTTAAAAATTCACTTACTGGTTTACCTATTGGTGGAGCTAAAGGTGGTAGTGATTTTAACCCTAAAGGTAAAAGTGACTTTGAAGTTATGAAATTTTGTTCAGCATTTATGACTGAGCTTCATAAATATATTGGACCTCGTATAGATATTCCTGCTGGTGATATTGGTGTTGGTGGTCGTGAGATCGGTTACCTTTTTGGTGAGTATAAAAAAATCACTTCATCATTTGAGGGTGTTTTAACTGGTAAACCTTTCTTCTTTGGTGGTTCACTTATGAGACCAGAGGCAACAGGTTATGGTGTTGTTTATTTCACTGAGACTATGTTAGAGATGGAGGGTAAAGAATCTTTAGAGGGTAAAATTTGTACTGTAAGTGGAGCTGGTAATGTAGCACTTCATGCGATTGAGAAACTTCAACATTTAGGTGCTATCCCTGTAACTTGTACAGATTCTAAAGGTACAATCTACGATCATCGTGGTGTTGATTTAGCTTTACTTAAAGAGTTAAAGTTTGAGAAAAGAGTTTCACTTGAAGAGTACACAAAAACTCACGCTGATGCTAAATATATACCAGTTGAGGAGTATCCAGAGGGTGGTCATGCTGTTTGGGATATCCCTTGTTACGCAGCATTTCCTTGTGCTACTCAAAATGAGCTTACAGATGTTGATGCTCAAAACCTTATTGTAAATGGTGTAGTTAGTGTTAGTGAGGGTGCTAATATGCCATCAACTCCAAAAGCTATAAACGATCTTCTAAGTCATAAAATCTGTTTTGCACCTGCTAAAGCAGCAAATGCTGGTGGTGTGGCAGTTAGTGAGTTTGAGATGGCTCAAAATGCTTCTATGAGTAAATGGACTTTTGAAAAAGTTGATGAAAAACTAAAAACTGTTATGCAACAGATTTGTAAAAGAGTTGCCCTAACAGCTAAAGATTATGGTGTTGAGGGTAACTATGTGGATGGTGCTAACATCGCTGGTTTCAAAAAAGTTGCTGATGCTATGATAGCAGAGGGGATATAAACTTTTTTTATAGAGCTAGATATCTCTAGCTCTATTATATCTTTAAGGGGTAACATATCAAAAAATCATATATAGTTCTCATTTTACTTTTTCTATTTCAACTAAATATATATGCCAAATCAGATTATAGTCCATTTATAACAAAGCAGTTAGAGCTACTAACACAATCACAAGAATCAAATATTACTTCAGATAAAATATCTCAGATAATTAAAGAGCAGGAAAATATATACTTAAAATCTTTTGAGTATGCTATTATCCACAAGTCTTCATTTATCAAAAGGGAAAATCTATACGATTCAGAAATCTTTAGGTTAAAAAAGATTATAGCTATAAATAAAAGAGCAGGTAATAAGTTTGCTGTTCTAAGAGATGAGGTAAAAGTAAACTCATATAAGCTTCTGCATAACCAAAATTTGATGATTATAGAGGTTTTGAAATCTCTTGATTACACAAAAAGTGAAGATTTTCATAACAAGCTAAATGATATAGTGATAAATAACCAACTATTAAATAAAGATATACTCTCGTTAGATTATAAGCACTATCTTGAGCTTAATATAAAATCTAAAATATTAGATATGGCGAAAAAAAACATAGTTGAGTTTTATAAGCTCATAGATATAAATACTGACATCATAAACCATCTATATAGTTTTGAAGAGAAGATATATAGGTTAAATAAATACTCAGATTTCAATCTTTTAAGTGTTGTTCTTTTTGTAAATGATTTTGATATAGTTAAAGTTTTAAACCCTATTTTAGAGATTTATGGGTTAAGTGTTTTTAAAATTATCTTGATGGTGGCTATATTTATATTTATACTTTTTATAAGAAAAGTTGTTTATGTTTATCTAAAAAAATATCTACTTAAAGCTAAAAAATCAAGAATCTATTCTGAGGCTATTTTAGATAAAATATCTAAACCTTTAGAGTTGATAGTGGTTTTGATAAATATAGATTTAACCATCTATATCTACAACGATTTTATAACAAATGAGCTAGTTGTTAAGTTTTTTAACATATCTTATGCGATTTTGATGATATGGTTGATATATAGGGTTGTAAATGTTATAGCGACAATTAAAATCACCCAAATATCAAACGAAAATATCAGAATCAAAAATGGGATTATTAATGTTGGGATAAAGATACTAAATTTTGCTATCTTAGTAGTTGGTATCTTAATCGTTTTAAAACTCTATGGTGTAAATTTAACAGCAGTTTTATCTGGACTTGGAATCGGTGGTATCGCAGTAGCTTTAGCATCTAAAGATAGTTTATCTAACTTCTTTGGAACTATATCTGTACTCTTAAGTGATGTTTTTTCTCAGGGTGATTGGATTGTGGTGGATGGTAAAGAGGGGGTTGTTGTTGAGATAGGTTTAAGGGTTACAACACTTAGAACTTTTGATAATGCGCTCATAGCTGTACCAAATGCTGTTTTAGCTAACAATGAGGTGAAAAACTGGAACAAACGAAAACTTGGTCGTAGAATCAAGATGAGTTTAGGTTTAAAGTACGATTCAAACCATAAAGATATAAAAAAAGCGATAGGTGAGATAAGGGAGATGTTAGATAAACATAAGGGAATCGCTACAAAAAACACCGCTTATGAATATACAAAAGCTCACTCAGCCAAACTTGTTTCTAAGGATGATGCTGATGGTGTAAAAAAGACACTTTTAGTTTATTTGGATCAATTCTCAGATTCTAGTATAAATATCTTAGTTTATTGTTTTACAAAATCTGTTGATTGGGAGGAGTGGTTGAGAGTTAAAGAGGATGTTATGTATAAGATAATGGAGATATTTGAGAGAAATAATCTAGAGTTTGCTTTTCCATCCTTATCTGTATATAAAGAGAATTAGACACCTTTTTAAAAAGGTGTCTATAAAAACTTAGCTATTAGCTTGAAGTTTTTTAGTATCATCTGTATCAAATATATAAGCATACATAGGTATATAAACAAGAGTTAGAAGTGTACCGATAAGTAAACCACCTATCGCAACATCTGCTAATGGACTTAACCTTTCTAAACCAACAGCTTGTTCTAGTGCTATTGGTATCATACCTGCGATAGTACCAAAGGCTGTCATCATAACAGGACGAAATCTAACTGTAACACTATCTATGGCACTTTGAAATGGTGTTTCACCATTTTCCCTATTTGTTTGGTAAAAATCTATAAGTAAAACAGCATTTTTAATGATGATTCCAAATAATAGTAAAATACCAAGTAAACTAGGTAAACAACTAGGTTTGTTAAATACTAGCATACCCCAAGAAGCCCCTATAAGAGATAATGGAAGTACAAGAATCATAATAAATGCCATTCTAACAGATCTATAAATGGCGATTAAACTCATAATCAACATAACTATACCAAGACCTATAGCTTTCATCATCCTTTTAAAACTATCGTTAATTTGAACAATATCACCAGCATTAGTGATGGTAAATTGATCAGATTTTATAGCTTTTAGTGCTTGATTTACATCATCGCTTAGGTGTGTGACTGGTCGTTTGGAACGGTAACCATTTACATCTAAAGAGTAGAGCATATTATCTCTCTCTATTTTTGCATAAGTTAAACTTTTCTTTATCGTTGCTATTTGACTTAGTGGAATCTCACCTAGTTTTGTAGTTATAGGTATAAGTTTTAGTGTTTCCAAGTTTTTAGTGAATCTATCTTTTAGGTAAAGTCTAACAACTTGTGTATTCATAGATTCTAAGTTTGCATTTAAAGATACTATACCACCTTGTATCGGTATTTGCATAGCAATATTATAAGGAGTTATCCCATATCTAAGTGCTTTATTTCTATCTACTTCTATAATATACTCTGTAAAATCTTTATCCCAACTTGTTGATACTGATGTTAAACCTTTGATTGTTGCCATAGCATCTTGTACTTTTTTGGAGTATTGTGCCATCCCATCAAAAGTTGGTGATGTTATCCTTGAATCTATAGTTGCTTTTATGCTAGATACAGCAGTAGCCCCAAAATCAAAAACATCATTTCTTTTTATACCTTTTATATCAGCTAGTTTTCCTCTGATAATATTTTCAAGATCCCATAAAGTTTTTTCTCTTTCAAATCTATTTACAGCATTTATAGTAACAGTAGCTTCTGTTGGTAAATTTCCACTACCTAGACTTAGAACACCAGCTTCACTACCAAAAGCGATAGAACTTCTCTCTAACCAAGGTTGTTTATCTAACCAATTTAAAAATGGTTTTAATCTCTCTTGAGCATCATCAACTGTTGTGTTTGCACTAAAAGCTATTTGAGCTTTTATGATACCAGTATCCATTGGTGGCATAGCATCTCTACCTATAGTTGGCATAACATTTCTCATACTAAAGATTAAAAATGCTATTACACCCACTGTTAAAACTATTCTTCTAGCTACTCTCCAGCCATTGTTAGAAAATTTAATTATCCCTTCATAAGGAGCAACAAGTTTACCAACTGTATTTTGATAAAACCACTCAAAAGCATTTTCTACTTTTGTTTTTTTAGTTCCATTTTTGTATAACCAAGTAGATAAAAGAGGTATAAATGTAACAGATAAAAAGTAACTAACAAGTAAAGCAATAATTAATGTTTCAATCAATGGTTTAAATATTTTTTCTGGAAATCCACCAACAAACATCAACGGGAAAAGTATAGAAATAGTAGCGATTGTTCCAGCAAAAATAGGGTTCAAAACCTCTTTAGTACCTTTTTTTATGGCTACTTGTAGATCCTCTTTATTTTTTACTAGATGTCTTTCAATATTTTCAAGAACAACAACTGCATCATCTGTTAGCATCCCTAAAGCTAAGATAATAGCAGTATATATAACTATATTTAACTCACCACCACCTAACCATACAATAGCTATCGTTATAAAAAACACCATTGGTATAGATAACCCAGCAGCAATAATTGCTCTAAAATTACCTAAAAATATCATAATGATGATAAGTGTATAAAATATAGCATCTTTTAGTGCCTCTAACATATTGTCATTTGCTTGTTCTATTAGATCTCTTTGTGTATCACTTATTTCAAAGTTTATATTTGGGTATTTTACTTCAAGCTTTCTCATCTCTGCTCTTGTTGCTTTACTTACATCAAGCACACTTCCACCTGGTGCTCTTTGTATAGATAGGGCAACAGATTCTTTACCATTTCCTATATATCCACTCGTTCTTTTTTGGTGACCCCATTTTATATCTGCTATATTTTTTAGTCTAACATTTGGTCTTATAAGTAAGTTTTGAAGCTCTAAAACATTATCTTTTTCACCATAAATAGTAACAGTATAAAAATTGTTTGCACCTTTGATAAAGCCTACTGGAATATCTTTGTTTTGAGCAGTTATAACTTTTGAGATTGTCTCAAAATCTACACCATATTTTTTAGCCTTAAAAGGGTCTATCTCAATATTGATAGAACTTTCATAACCACCAAAAACTTCCACATTACCAATTTTTTCATTACTTAAAAGTCTAGGTTTTATGAAACTATCTGCAATCTTTCTAATCTCATCTAAGTTAATAGAATCGTTTTTAGGGCTTAAAGCTATAACATCAACAGGAAGTGTGAAATCTCCAGCAGTATATATAGCAGGGTTTAAACCTTGTGGCATTTTTGCCTTTGCTATATTTAGTGCATTTGCTACATCAACAGCTGCCGAATTTAAACTTTTTTCATATCCAAACTCTGCACTTACGATAGATATATTTGCAATATTAACACTACTTACATCTCTAATGAGACCTAGTCTTGATAACTCTTGTTCTATCGGCTTAGAAACTGTACTTGTTACAACTTTAGCAGTTGCCCCTGGTACTTTAGTGATAACTATAATTTTAGCTGGATTTGCATCTGGAAAGAGATTTTTTGGCATGGTTGTTAAACCATAAATCCCCATAATAAAAAAACCAGCTATTAAACTATAAAGTAGATATGGTCTTTTGTAAAAATATTCAAATATCATTTGTTATCCCCATATTTTATAGTTTTTACTTTGATTCCAGTTAGAAGTTTAAGTAAAATATCTTGTTTAGCAACTACAATATTCTCTGATGGTTCAACACCATCTACCACTACACCCTCTTGAGCATTTGCTACTATCTTAACACTTTTAGCTATAGCTTTATGATCTTTTATAACAAGAACATAACTTTTACCATCTCTATTTAAAATCGCATCGTGTGGTAGGTTATAACCTTTGTTGTTGTATATAACAACATCTATATTTACCATTTGATCACTAGCTAAGCTTGAATCTATATTTGCTAAATATTCAAGTAAACCATTAAATGTTGTATTTAATCCATTTAACATATAGATTTTTTTCTCAAAAATTATCTCATCTGCTTTTATGTCAGCTGGTAATCTTACAACTAAGTAACTGTTTGATTTTGCACTTATACTTATAAGTGGTTTTCCCATCATAGCAATATCACCAACATTAGCTAATCTCGTAACAATCCCATCTACTGGTGATTTTATCATAGTATATGAAAGTTTATTATCTACAGAACTTTTATTTGCTGTTAATTCTTGAATCTTAAACTGAAGTGTATCTATCGCTGATTTTGTTGCTTCAAGGTTTGTTACCTCTTTATCAAATTGCTCTTTTGAAGCACCTCTAACAGTTAGTAACTCCTCTGTTCTCTTATGTGATTTTTGTAGGTTTGAAAGTGCAACTTGTTTTGATTCTAGTTGAGATTTTATAGAATCTATATTTAAGTTTAACGATTCAAGTTGAGTTTTTAGATCTTTATCATCTATCTTTACTATAACAGTACCTTTTTTTATACGAGTACCACTTTTTACTATATACTTGATTCTAGCACTTACTCTTGAACTGATTTTTACATCATCATTACTTTTTGTAGTGGCTAAATAGGGTAGAGTTAAAACAACATCACTTATTTTAGGATTCATAGTCTCTACTCTCATATCATATTTATATGCTAGTGGAGTTTTTGCCTCTTCATCTTTTTTATGTTTAACAGCTTTTAAACCAGCAACTACAAGTAAACCTATAACACCTAATATACCAACATATATTAAAACTTTTTTCATTTTATCAATCCTTTTAAATCATTTCCATAAATAACTGCTAATTTCGCAACTGTTTGCCATTTTTGAGAAACTGTCTCAAAATAGCTAGATTTTGCACTAAGAACACCATTCTCATATACTAGATAATCCTCTTCCGTGATTCTACCTTGTGCATATGCTACTTTTGCATATGCTAGTAATGCTTCTCTTTTCTTTATGTTTGTTTTTTTGAGTTCTTTTGATCTCTCTAAAAGTGTTAAACTTTTTTCTAAAGCTTTTAGTTCACTTTTTAACTCCTGTGCACTATTTTGTAATTTTGTTTTATCTTTTAAAATAGCTATTTTTTTAAGTTGCATATCAACATCATCATCTCTGTTATATAGTGGTATAGAGATTCCAACTTGGTAGTAACCATACCCTAAATTTACATCAGAATCTGTATTTGTATCATTTTGAGCATAGTTTTCACTCCACATCATATTTAGTGCAACTTTTGGATAATACCTTTTCTCTTTAGTAGCTTTATAGTCGCTAACAGAAGCCTTAACCAACTCCTGTAAAGCTTTTAAAGCAAATATCTCATTTGAATCTATTTTTGAGATGATACTCATTTTTGCAGAGTTTTGTATCTCCATCCCTGTTAGATTTTCTATGGTAGAAAGTAGTGTAGCTTTTTTTATATCTATAGAGTTTATAGATATATCTAGTTGATTTAACTTTTCATCTATCTTATCTATGGCAATAGCAGGAGTTCTACCAGAATTTACGGCTATTTGTAAATCAGATTTAGTTTTTTTAAGAGAATTTTGAGTAGATTTTAAGCTAACTATGAGATTTTCTAAATACTCTAAAGAAGCATTTGCACCTAAGATTAAAGCTTCATTTTGATAATAATTTAATCTTCTTTTCAATCTAGCACTTTTTGCTAAATGAGTAGCTTTTTCACTAAGTGAACTAAGTTCTTTTACAAATATAGGTATATTTACATTTACACCAACTTTTTGAATTGTATTTGCAAAGCCTAACGGTTCATTGTTTGCTATTAGACCACCAGTTGCCAGTGGATTAAGTGGTCTTAGATTTGTAGGTGAATTATAGTGTGAGTATGTAGCAAAAAGATCAATTTTTGGATAATACTGAGCATTAATCTTTTTTTTTGAGATATTTGCCATCTCTAAACCTATCTCGTCAATCTTAGAGGTTGGTTGTTTCTTTATAGCATCAAACATCTCCCCTATAGTAACAGCTTGTAGATTTATTACAAATATAGCAAAAATTAAATATATCTTCATCAAAAATCCTTTTTTTAAAGTAAAATAGAATCTAATTATGTCATAATTTTCCTTTTAAAAACTATTTTTTAAGGATTTTAGAATTATCTCTTTATGGTTGATAGTTGTATCTGAGTTTAGTATCATCTTTAACATATCATCATTTAAAAATTTTATATAAAATGATTTTATATGTTTATAACTATAACTTTTCTTTACACTAGGATAGATATATTTTTTACTAATATCTAGTTGCATAAACATAAATAGTGTAAAAGTTACAATGATTACAACCTCTACAACGGTGATTATTTTAGCAAAAACCATTTTTAGTTTGGCATTGTTTATAAACTTAGCACTAAAGGAGTATATAAAACTCCAAGAGAAGTAGATGATTAGAACATTTAAACTAAAACCTATCAGTATAAGGATAGTGTAGGTATCTGCTTTTATGATATGCCATTTACTAAGAAATACTCCAGTTGTCATCGCAAATCTAGCACTTATACTAAGTAGAGCAAAAACTTTAAAGTATTCAAAAACTTTTATATAGGTTTTTTTCTTATAGTTATGGTAGGTGGCAAATGAGATAATTACAATTAAGATTATATCTATTAGTAAATAAAAATTAAAATTCATCTTCTCTCTATTTTAAAAAAGTTGAAGTTGTACTAGCCCTTGCCATATTACAGAGCTTAATATACCAGCAGCAAAACCAGCTACTATATCATCGCCCATAACACCAATTCCACCTTTAGCTTCACGATCGATTCTACCTATGATAGATGGTTTAGCTATATCAAAATATCTAAACAAAACAAAAGATAGTAAAGATTGAATCAAAAAACCATTTTCTAAAGTTGCCACTTCACCCATACCAACACTCATAGCAGGAGCTACACTAAGGGCAAACCACATACCAGCTAGTTCATCTATAACGATTCTTTTATCATCATGGATTCCACTCTCATCTTCATATCTGTTTATAGCACGGATAGCTATTATACTTATAAGAACAGCAGCTAAAAAAAGTGTTTGTGGTTCAAGATATATAAGTATTAACATACCTAAAGGTAATGATACTAATGTTCCAACAGTTCCAGGGGCTTTAGGGAATAATCCACTATACCCTAATGTTATAAAAAACCAATTCATAAATTATCCTATGTAAGTGATGTTGTTTGGTAGAGTTTCATCAACTCTAAGTAGAAGTCTTGTTCAGTATGTTCCTCTAAAAGACCAGTAGCTGGTAAAATATCATAATATAATTTACCTAGATTTTTAAACCTATTTGGTAAGATTTTTGAGAGTAAAAAAGCTGAGATCTCTTTTCTCATTAAAACAGCTGGTGGTAATATACCTAACTCTAAAAGTTCAAGTATAGAATCAGCATGGTATGATGTTTGATGATGTTGACCATGTGGACAGGTGTCTTTACTTACAAGAGTTGTACATTGGTCACAGTAAACATACTCACTAGCTATCACCACATCTATATCGATTCCGACAAGTTTATCTATGATAGATTTATTTGAGTTACTATCGTAATACATCCCTAAACCAGCATGGTTTCTACCCACTACAAGCCTATCGCAACCATGGTTTTTAGCTACTATCGCATCTATAATTATCTCATTTAATCCAGCAAATATATAGCTGTTTTCTAAAGGAACTACAACCACTTTATTTTTTGGTAGAAAGTTATTTATAAAATACTCTAATGTCTCTTTTCTTAGCTCATACTTTAGATTCGCACTCTCGTAAGGTTTAAGTAAAAATATAACAAGAAGATCTGTCGAATCTAATGTTTGGCGGATAAGCCTCTCATGCGCACGATGTAGAGGGTTTACAGCCATAAAAAGTGAAGATGTATGTTTAGCATTTATAAGTTTTTTAGCATCTTTGATTCTTTTGAGATGTTTATTTGGTGTATGGTTTATGATAGTGTACTCACCATTTATAGCCCAGTTTCCAAGCCTTTTTGTAGTTGCTTTAACCCCTGGATGAGTTAGGTCATCTGTACCATAGATATGTTTGATTCTATCTGTTGGGTTTATCTCAAACACTTCATCAACAACTAAAGTAGCAAACTCTTTACCTTCGCAAAGTATAGTTATCTCTTCACCTTTTTTAAGTGTAGATAAAACTTTTTCATTTTTAACACCAGCAGGTGCTAAGATAAAAGGGAAAGGGAAAGTTTGCCCTTTAACTAGAGAGCTATCTAGTACAAGTTTCGTTTTATCTTTCCCCATAAGTTTAGATACAGGATGTAAAAGACCATCTTTAACTAACTCTAGCGCTGAAGCTGCTTCTCTATCTATGAGAATTGTTTTATTTTTTCTTGATGATGTCATACTTTTTTCGTTTTTCCCATAAACTTTTTCTACTAATACCTAGTTTTTTTGAGAGTTCAGTATCTGGAAATTTGTGTTGATAGTTAAGTACGATAAACTTAACATAATCCTCTATTGGTAAAATATCACCCTCTTCAAAAACATTGTTATCACTTTTAATCTCAATCATAAAATGCTCAACATTTTCAATCTTATCATTACTAGAAACAATAATCTGTTTATCTGAGATAAGATTACAAAAGTTTTTTCTATCGTTCTCTTTTAAAACTTGATAATCTGTTATATATATGATGTCATTTTGAGGTAATGAGTTTATCTCACTTATCGCTTTAGAATCTGTTAATGAGATAAAATGGATAGCTTGATTTTTATGTTTAGCATACTCAAAAGCAAAAGCATCAGCATATTTTTGAAAACTAGATGAGATATACATCGGTAGGTTTACACTACTATAATCATACTCTTTCTCTTTAGATACACTTGAAAATGTATGGTTTAGATATTTTTCATAAGCTTCATTTCTTTTCTTTAGTTTTTCATAATCTTGATAATGGTTTATTTTTCTTATAAGCTCTTCTATCATAAATGGTTTTAAAATATAATCTTTAGCACCAGCAGATAGAGGTTTAGAAACAGTATCGTTACTTATATATGAAACCATCAATATAACAATAGAATTTTTAAAGTATTCTATTATAGGATTAAAATCTTGACCATTGATGTTTGTTGATAATAAAACTACATCATAACCTGTACTTTTTATAGCATCTTTTGTAGATGTACACATCTCACAATTATGTCCTAATTCACCTAGCTTTGTAGCTATACTTTGTGCTAAATAGATCTCATTTTCTATTATTAGTATTTTCAATTTTTTGTCCAATCATAATATTTAATATTTGCGTTAGCAATCACACCAACACCCTCACCACGACCTATAAAGCCTAGTTTCTCTGTTGTTGTTGCTTTTATGTTTACTCTTGAGCTATCTATGTTTAATATCTCAGATAAAGCTCTTCTCATAGGTAGTTTATATTTACCAACTCTTGGTTTCTCTGCTGCGATTGTTAAATCAACATTTATTATCACAAAACCAAAACTATATATTTTACTTACAACTCTTTTTAGTAACTCTTTTGAATCTATCCCTTTGTAGCTATCATCATTATCTGGAAACATCATCCCAATATCACCCATACCAGAAGCACCAAGTAGGGCATCTATGAGAGCATGGATAGCAACATCACCATCACTATGTGCTTTAAAACCAAAGTTAGATTCTATCTTTACACCACCTAGAAACATCTCACCATCTTCATCAAAAGCATGAACATCAAATCCATTTCCTGATAAAATATCGTTTGATGGTTTATCTAAACAGTTTATTTTATTTAGATCCTCTATAAATGTTATCTTATGAGCATCATCTTCACCTAAAATAAACTCTCTTGTTCCACCAGATGCTACTATGGCACTACTCTCATCAGTAAACTCATCTTCTGTTTGTAGAGCCTCTTTTAAAATAGTGGTTGATGAGAGTTGAGGTGTTTGGATTCTTTTCACTTTCTCTCTATCTATCGTTTTATCTTCATAAACGATAGTATCACTAACTTTTAGATAAGGGACAATAGAATCAGCTTTACCTTTATAAGAGGTGATTTTTTCTAAAAAATTTGAACTAACACAAGCTCTAGCTATGTCACTCACTAAAACATATTTTGTATCTACAAAATTTAGTCCATTTTTTAAAGATTGCTGTCTAGTGTTACCACCCTCTACAAATTCGTAATCAGCGTAAATTTTCATAAACTCTATATCTTCATAAGAGGATACAATAATAATTTTTTCAAATATATTACTATCTTCAAACTTTTGTGCTACAAATTGCCACAAGGGGGTGTTACCATTTCTAAGCCATTGCTTCTTTACATTCAGTTCAAAACGGGATGAACTACCAGCTGCAAGTAAAATAAGGGTTAAATCAGACAATTAATATCCTATATGGTTAAAGTGTTACGAAATTATACACTACTAAGCTTTCTTTATCTTGATATAAAACTGAAAAATGGCTCAATAGCACCAAATTTACATAAAATATATAATCAGTTAACTTACTTTATATTAGATTAACTTTATTTGATTATATTTCCAATACTATAAATATATATTATTATTAAATTAGGAGAAACTATGAGAACTTCATGGGTTAAAAAGCGTGAAAATGATCCTGTTAGAACGCAGATGTATTATGCTAGAGAGGGTATAATCACAGAGGAGATGGAATATGTTGCTAAGGTTGAAAATTTATCTCCAGAGCTTGTTCGTAGTGAGATTGCTCGTGGTAGATTGATAATACCTGCGAATGTTAACCATACATCACTAGAGCCAATGGCTATCGGGATAGCAGCTACTTGTAAAATCAATGCTAACATAGGTTCATCAGCGATCGCTTCAGATGTTCAAGGTGAAGTACAAAAGATGCAAGTTTCTCAACACTACAAAGCTGATACTGCTATGGATTTAAGTACAGGTGGTGACTTAGATGAGATTAGAAAAGCTGTAATTGGAGCATCTAAGATTCCTATCGGAACTGTGCCTATCTATCAAATTTTACACGATGTTGGAAATAAGATAGAGGATTTAACTATTGAAGTTATGTTAGATGTTTTAGAGCGTCAAGCACAACAAGGTGTTTCTTACTTTACAATCCATGCAGGTTTTTTACTTGAAACTATGCCAAAAATCGCTAAAAGAAAGATGGGAATCGTTTCTCGTGGTGGTTCTTTAATGGCTGCTTGGATGATGCACTACCATAAAGAGAATCCTTTTTATGACGCATTTGATGAGATTTTAGATATTTGTGCTAAGTATGATGTAGCACTATCTTTAGGTGATTCTCTTCGCCCTGGTTGTTTAGCTGATGCTTCTGATGATGCTCAACTAGGTGAGCTTAAAGTTTTAGGTGATTTAACACTAAGAGCTTGGGAGAAAAATGTTCAAGTTATGATTGAGGGTCCAGGGCATGTTCCTTTAAATCAAGTTGAGAGAAATATGAAGCTTCAAAGAGAGCTTTGCCATGAAGCACCTTTTTATATTTTAGGGCCATTAGTAACTGACATCGCTGCTGGTTATGACCATATATCTTCTGCTATCGGTGCTGCTGTTGGTGGTTGGCATGGTGCTTCAATGTTATGTTATGTAACACCAAAAGAGCATTTAGGTTTACCTAATGCTGATGATGTTCGTGAAGGGATTATCGCTTATAAAATTGCTGCTCATGCTGCTGATATCGCTAGAGGTAGAACAGGTGCTAGAGATGTTGATGATGAGATGAGTGATGCTCGTTATAACTTTGACTGGGAAAAACAGTTTGAATTAGCACTTGATAGTGAAAGAGCTAGAGAGTACCATGATGAGACATTACCTCAAGATGTATTTAAAGAAGCGGAGTTTTGTTCTATGTGTGGACCAAAATTTTGTTCATATAAAATTACTCAAGAGATAATGGAAAACCCAGAGGGGATAGAGAGAATTATCCAAGATAATAAAGAAAAAGAGGAAGCTCAAGCTTCAAAATAAAAATTAATCTACCAAATAAGAGTAAGTTTCTCTTATTTTGGTATGATAAGATTATAAAATAAATAATATAAGGAATATGAATGACTGAAGAGATTGTAAAATCAGCTCTATCAAAAGTTATGTATCCAGGTTTTACTAAAGATATTGTAACTTTTGGTTTTGTAAATAACATAGTAGTTAATGGAAAAAATGTAAGTTTTGATGTTGAGATCACATCTAGTGCGCCAGAAGTTTCACAACAAATTTTTGATGATTGTATGAGTGAGCTTAAAGCAGTTGGGGCAGAAAATATCGCTCCAAATATTAAAGCACCACAAATGCCAAAACCTGATGTTCCAAAAAAGAAAAATATAGCTCCACAAGTTAAAAACTTCTTAATGGTAAGTTCAGGTAAGGGTGGGGTTGGTAAATCAACTACATCTGTAAATATCGCTATCGCACTTGCTGCTCAAGGTAAAAAAGTGGGTCTTTTAGATGCTGATATCTATGGTCCAAATATCCCTCGTATGATGGGTTTAGATAAGATTAAACCAGAGGTAGCTGGAAATAAAGTTTTACCACTTAAAGCTTATGGAATCGAAGTTATGTCTATGGGTTCACTTATGGAAGAGGGTCAGTCACTTATGTGGCGTGGTGCTATGATTATGAAAGCTATTGAGCAATTTTTAAGAGATATTTTATGGTCTGAATTAGATTGTTTAGTTATAGATATGCCTCCAGGAACTGGTGATGCTCAACTTACTCTTGCTCAGTCTGTTCCTGTAACTGCTGGTTTAACTGTAACAACTCCACAAGCTGTATCTTTAGATGATTCTCGCCGCTCTTTGGATATGTTTAAAAAATTACATATCCCTATCGCTGGAATCGTTGAAAATATGAGTGGTTTTATAGCTCCAGATACTGGTGTTGAGTATGATATTTTTGGTAAAGGTACATCTGAGCCTATGGCTAAAGAGTTTGGAACTAAAATTATCGCTGAGATTCCAATCGAGCCATCTATCAGAACAGGTGGTGATGAGGGTAAACCTATCACATTTGTAAATCCAACTTCTGAATCTGCTAAAAGATACGCAGCAGCTGCTGAGTCTATCTGGGCAACAATAGAAGAAGTAAATGCTAATGGTGGTGCTGATAATGCTTCAGTTCAACCAACAACTCCGCCAGGTGTTTCTGCTTGTAGCATGTAACTTTAAAATTAAAATAGCGACGCATTTTCGGCGTCGTTACATTCGTCATGTGCCATAAGCACACATCCTCATTAGACTCCTTGAAACTACATCACTCTTTTAATTTTAAATATTTTTTATGGTAAGAGTTTTAGGAGAAACTTTTTTAGTGTCGTTACATTCGTCATGTGCCATAAGCACACATCCTCATTAGACTCCTTGAAACTACATCACTCTTTTAATTATCGAATATCCTCATTTTCAGACATCTCATTAGTATAGCTAACTATTTTATTTCTTCCTGTTGTTTTTGCTACATATAGAGCAGTGTCAGCGAACTTGATACATTTCCAGATAGTATCACCATCTTCAGGGAAGTATGAGATACCTATACTCATAGTTTTTTGGATAGTCTCACCATTACCAACATCAAACACTAATGAAGCAAAGTTTTGGTGTATTTTTTTCGCTATCATCATAGTACCCTCTGGTGTAGCATTGTGTAGCATAACAACAAACTCTTCACCACCATAACGGATAGCTAGGTCAGATTCACGAATAGAGTTTTTAAGAAGTTTACCAATCTCAACGATAACTTTATCCCCAACATCATGCCCATAAGTATCATTTACCATTTTAAACCAATCTACATCAAGCATAAGAACACTATAAGTGTCATCCTCTCTGAGTGCTTGGTTCATAACCTTATCTATAAACTCCTCGAGGAATCTTCTATTGTATAATCCTGTCATACCATCTTTTAGTGAAGTATCACGAAGTTTATCCATAAGGATTCTACTCTCAATTACAGGTTTAGCAGCTTCAAGATAGTTTTTAATACTAGGTATAAGAGCATTGATTCTATTCATCTCTTGAGTATCTTTTGTTGTGATAGATAAGACAAGTGAATTATCATTGTTTATTTGAAATGGGATACAAGTATATTCTATATCTTTTACTATACATGTTTGGCATAGGTTTACAAATTCACTAGAGATAACATCTGTCTTTGTTCTATGGGCTCTACAAAGTAAAACCTCTTTATTTACACTATTATCACAAATATCTCTACCATTTTCACTAACAGATATAGCTTTTCTCTTTTTTGTTATATTATTTATTTCATAAATACTAAACTCATTTATGTTATATTTAGATTTTAGTATATCTGTTAATCTTGTATATAGAACAACTCTAGATTCATCTAGTTCTATTGTCTTTTTAAATTTGTATATATCTGACAACTCTTTAATAATAGTTTTAGCTTCATATAGTGGATCAGAAGAGGAGCATCCACCTTGAGGTATAAAAGTGGTAAGGTTGTATTTAATATCACCAAATGTTTCTTGCATTTTTTTAAATAGTGTATTCATCTGATTTGTGATATTTTCACCATCTCCAGATACTGTTGTTGTAAATTTATGTGTAAAATCTCCACGATATGCTTTAGTTATTCCATCTTGTAGGTTAGCAAATAGTTTCATATATGGTGTAACATAGTAGTTTAGTAAAAATAAAACTATGATTGTAAAGATTAGATTTATTGCTAAAATTTTAAGAATAGTTACCATACCACTATTTCTCATATGTGTTATATCAAACTCCATACTTATAGCACCTAAAGTATCACCTCTATTTACATCATGACAACTTAAACAGTTTATACTTCTATCTGTTGTAGCTTTATAAGGGATGGTGATTCTTAGTGTAATATCTTCGCTAGTTTCAGTTATCTCTTTAACAGTTTTTCCATTCTCTAATACTTTAGCATCTATAACATCTCTAATAGTTTCATTATTAAAACCATCACCATACTGTTTTGTAACATGCTCACTTCTTACTAGCCATAAAGATTTGATTTTATTATTTGATGATATTTGATCTAAGAAATATTGTCGTTTATCCATGATACCATTAACCATATGAGCAGTTAATCCATCTTTAACAACACTCGCAGTCATCTCAGCTTTGTCAACAGCATGTTTAGTTATGTAATCTCTAAAGTTTAAAGAGGTATTTATGATGGTAGCCGCAGCTAATGTTAAAAGCATAGCAGCTACTAAAAATAGGAGTTTAGATTTTGTTTGCATTATTTAATTCACTTATAGATAATTTTAAACTACATAATAACAAATTATAGATAAAATAAAAGTGAATTTGTTTAAATTTTAAAAATAAAAAAATATATTATTCAACGGTTACACTTTTAGCAAGGTTTCTAGGCATATCTACATCGTTACCAAGTCTAACAGAAATCTCTAAAGATAGAAGTTGAACAACAACCATCATCTCAAAAAACTCTAACATATAGTGATTTGTTTTATCTATTTTAATAAAATCATCTGCCTTATCAAACTCTAAAGAACTAATAGCACATATAGTAGAATCTCTAGCACTTAACTCCTCAACATTACTTTTTGCTTTTTCATAATGAAGATGCTCAGGAAGTAGGGCAATAGTAAAAAGTTCAGGGTCAGCTAAAGCGATAGGACCATGTTTCATCTCACCACTAGGGTAACCCTCAGCATGAAGATAACTTATCTCTTTTAGTTTTAAAGCACC
>Ga0256837_1000716_pt1 | contig 26346 bp, 26 predicted proteins | sample 4562384metaG_FD_185976 | JGI IMG/M metagenome (GOLD analysis project Ga0256837, IMG submission 185976) | Hydrothermal vent microbial communities from Guaymas Basin, Mexico - 4561-384 | ecosystem: Environmental > Aquatic > Marine > Hydrothermal vents | place: Mexico: Guaymas Basin | collected... | reverse complement strand
TAAAGTACAAGATAATAGTAAGTTTATACAAGAACAAACTCAAAAGATGTCTCAAACAATAGATACCTTTATGAACTTCGTAAAACCAGCTAAAGAATCTAAAGAGTTTAAACCAAGTCATACAGTAGAAGCTATAATGCAAATAATGGGAACTCAACTAGCTAACCATAATATAGAAGTAAATATAGAATCTAAAAATGAAGATATATCATTAGTAGGATTTGAAGATTTACTAGAACAAGTTATTATAAATCTACTTGCAAATGCAAGAGATGCTTTTGAAGAGTTAGATATTGAGAATAAAAAAATAGATATAACGATAGATACAAAAAACAATATCCCAATAATAATAGTAGAAGATAATGCAGGGGGAATTCCAAAAGATGTTGCTGATAAAATCTTTAATCCATATTTTACAACTAAAGAGCAAGGTAAAGGTACAGGAATAGGTTTATATATGAGTATGGATATAATGAAAAAAAGTTTTAATGGTGATTTGGTTTATAGTGCTATTGATAATGGTAGTCGGTTTGAGATTGTTTGTGGAGAATAAAGGTGATAATTCTGAAAAAGCTATATTTTATTTTTATAATATTTATTTTTTTATCATCAAATATAGAGGCAACACTATTAAATTTTGATATAAAACCATCTAATTATAAAAGTACAAAACAGAAAAATATTAGAATCTTGGATTCAAAAGAGTTTGTAAGTGATAAAAAAGAGATTGATGAATTATCTGCTTTAGCTTATGATTCAAAAACACTTTATGCACTTAGTGATAGAGGTTTTCTATATCATTTTGATTTAGAAATTGCTGATGATAAAATAAAAAAGATGATTTTAAAAAAAGAGTTTGAACTAAAATCTAAAAAAGATAAAGGTTTAAAGAAGTCAGAACGAGATTCTGAGGGATTAGTCTTTTATAAAGGAAAACTATTTATATCTTTTGAGAGAAAGCATAGGATAGGGGTTTTTGATTTAGATGGTAAAAATATTAAGTATAAGAAGATTCATAAAGATTTACAAAATTTAGATAACTTTAAGAGTGAAAATAAGGGTTTAGAATCTTTAGTTTATTCTAAAAAGTATGGAATTATTACTGCACCTGAAAAACCATTAATTATTACAAATAGTAAATATCATACACTTTATGCTAAAAATAAAACTTGGAAATTTAAAAAAACAGGTAGTATAACTGCATTAGAGATGATAGATAAAGATTCTATAATGATTTTAGAGAGAGAGTTTAGTTGGTTTACTTTTAGAAGAGTTACAACAATAAGTAGTTTAAATTTAAAAAAATGCAAGAATGGTTTATGTAAAAGTAAGATACTTGCAAAGTTAGATACATCTAAAGGATGGAATCTTGATAATTTTGAGGGTCTAACTAAGGTAGGGAAGAATAGATATTTGATGATAAGTGATAATAATGGAAGATTTTATCAAAAAACACTTTTAGTGCTTTTTGAAATTATTGACTAAAAACTATAAAATATGTCTAAGAAGATTCTATCGTTATGTGGTAAAAAATTATATTATGAATAATAAAAGTTTATTAGTTTGAGTATATTTAGTTATTGTAGTTATACTCACGAATCTTTCTAGTTTCCACAAAGTAGGTATGCCCTAAATATATCACATAAAAAATAGCTCCGAAAAATATAGCAAAAGGGACTAATGATATTAGATAAAGTGTAACAGTTTTTAGTTTTAGCATATTTCCATTATAGTATTTTATTTGATTATCTTCCTCTCTTGTTGTAATGTTTGAAGCTATATCGAAAGTCATCATTTTATGAAAGAAATAATATAAAGGTAGGTTAAAAGCTATGATATTTACAAGTGGAAAAAAATAAAAAGGTATTAGTAGAAAGAATAGGGCTATCATTGTTAGTGTCCATTTCAGTACTAAAAATAGTGATTCAAATATATTTGAATAGCCTATCATCTCTACATCTTGATAGTGTCTTTGTTGTAAAACTTTTAATATATAAGGTGTTAAAAAACCAATAACTAAAACAGCCACAAATATAGATAGATAAAGTGTAAAAAAACCACCAATAGCATAAACCAAAAATGTAGCTATCCAAGCTGTAATAGTATAACTCATAAGAAACTGTATAATAGCACTACCTTCAAGTTGTGCAGTGATAGTTTCTGTATGTGGAATACCATTTTGAATAGTAGTCTGTGTGCTTTGAATATCCATTGATCCGAATGAGCCGAATTGATCTAAGCCGATTCCAGCGATAGTAAAAAATATAATATACATCACAATAATTGTAATTATAAAAGGCAATATTGCATATTTTAACATTTGAGGTGTGAAAAAATCATCTATACTTAATAGAAATAGGTTTTTTTTGTTCATTTTTTACTCCATAATTTTTGATTTAGTTTTAACTCTTTTACGATTCCTAAGCTAAGGTGTAGAGTGTTTACATACTCCATAGCTACTTTATACTCTAAAAGTGAACGAAAGATTGATGGTTCAAATAAATCTTTATTATAATAGATAGCTATATGTATATGATTTCTTATGAAAGATATATAAATAGGGTGTTTTGAACGCTCTTGAAGTGTTAGAATCTTTTTCATTAAAGCTGGAGATAGAATATATCTTGCTTCTATTTGGTCTGAACCATAAACAACAAACTCTTTTTCAAACTCTACATCATCCATCTTTATAAGTTCATCTCTTGTAATATTTTTTGATTGTAACCAGCCACCTATAAGATTACCAAAAGTACTTTGTGCTGTATCTGGTAAGATAATAGTTTTACCATCAAAATTTTTGTTAAACTCTGCAACAATAAAAAGCCCTTGAAAAATAGTACTCCAACTCTCTCTACCCTTAGAATCTTTATGTCTTTTTTCTGCATGAATATCTGAAAACTCTATATTTATATCTTCTAGTTTTCCTTTTACAAAATCATTACCAGTTATCCTATCTGGATGAGAAAAAAGGTCAGATCTATTAAATAGATGGCTTGATACATGGGAAGTAGACTCATATCTAAGTGTAGATTCTATGGCATAGATAAGAGGTTTAATTATATTTTGTTTAAAGTCAGCTGTGTAATCTTTAATAAGTAGTTTATATATAATTGCACCAACTACAAAATATACAAAGATTATAAAACCATTTAATTCTACACTAAGTGAAGAGATAAGATAAGCTATTATTATAAAAATAATAGTATAAATAACTCCAATTTTTATGATTCTTGATTTTAGTTTTTTTCTATCCTCATCTAGTTTTTTTAGAGAAGGATAAAGAGTTTTATAGTAAAAGTCTGTTAGTTCACTTACTGTTTTCATTTTAGTTAAAAAGCTCTTTTACATTTACATTTTCCCTTTGTGTTTGTGGAATTTCAAAAACCTCTTTTCTTGTGTAGCTCATAGCAGATGCCATAAAATTTGTTGGAACCATCTCAATAGCATTGTTATAATCAGTAACAGCTTGATTATAGGCTCTTCTTGCAGCAGAGATTTGCTCCTCAACTTCATTTAAAGTTCCTTGCAAGTGCATAACATTTTCATTTGCTTTTAGGTCTGGATAGTTTTCAACTGCTATCATTATTCCACTTAGTGCAGAGGTGATTTTTGCATCAAGCTTTATTTTTTGCTCATCACTAATATTTGGTTTATTAGCATCAGCACGAAGTTTTGTAACCTCTGTAAGAAGAGATTTTTCATGATCCATATATTTACTTACAGTTGCAACAAGATTTGGGATAAGGTCATATCTTTTTTTAAGTTGTGTATCAACACCAGCAAATATATTTTTAACTTGATTCTTTTTAGCAACTAAAGAGTTGTACATAAGAACTAAAACAAGGGCGATAACAATAAATATAATTAAACTAGTAGACATTACGGATTCCTTTTAAATGGTGTTTAAATATTATATCGAAAATTTTCCTTTTAAATAATAGAAGATTTAAACTAAATATACTTTAGTCTATATGGCTAAAGTTAATTGATTCTATTTGCATTGATTAACTATTCTTTGATAAAATTGTAGAAATTATTAAAAAGGACTATTATAATGGCAAAACATCAATTTCAAACAGAAGCAAATCAAATATTACACCTTATGATTCATTCACTATACTCTAACAAAGAGATTTTTATTCGTGAGTTAGTTTCAAATGCTTCAGATGCACTAGATAAACTAAATATGTTAGTTTTAACTGATGAAAAATATAAAGATGTTACATTTTCTCCTCGTATAGATATAGTTGCAAATAAAGAGGCTAAAACTTTAACAATTAAAGATTCTGGTATCGGTATGAACGAAGAAGATTTAATGAACAATCTTGGAACTATCGCAAAATCAGGAACGAAAGCATTTTTAGAAAACCTATCTGGTGATCAAAAAGAAGATTCTAATCTTATTGGTCAGTTTGGTGTTGGTTTTTATGCTTGTTTTATGGTTGCAGATAAAGTAGAAGTTACAACTAAAAAAGCTGGTGAAGAACAAGCATTTTTATGGACAAGTACAGGTGATGGTTCTTTTGAGATAGAAAATGCAACTCAAGATGGTCATGGTACTACGATTGTTATGTACCTTAAAGATGATGAAGATGAGTTTTTAGAAACTAATAGAATTGAAACTATCATCAAAAAATATTCTAATCATATCCCTTTCCCAATTTTTATGGACAAAGAGAAACATATCCCAGCAGTTATGGATGATGAGGGTAAAGAGGAGTTAGAACCATCAAAAACAGAGATAGAAAATGTACAAATAAACAAAGCAAATGCTCTTTGGACTATCGCTAAAAAAGATGTAACTGATGAAGAGTATAAAGATTTTTATAGCTCTATCGCTCACTCTTCTGAAGAACCATTAACTTGGATGCACAATAAAGCTGAGGGTGCAGTTGAATATACTACACTTTTTTATATCCCATCAAAAGCACCTATGGACTTATTTAGAGTTGATTATCAAACTGGAATCAAGCTTTATATTAACCGTGTATTTATCACTGATGATGAAAAAGAGTTAATGCCAACTTACCTAAGATTCCTAAGAGGTGTAATCGATTCTAAAGATTTACCACTAAATGTATCTCGTGAGATTTTACAATCAAATCCAATTATGGATAAAATCAAGAAAACTTCTGTTAAAAAAGTTTTATCTGAATTAGCTAAAATGTCTAAAAAAGATAAAGAAAAATATGATACTTTCTATGCAGAGTTTGGAAATGTACTTAAAGAGGGTCTTTATAACGACTTTGATAACCGTGAAAAAATCTTAGAACTTATGAAGTTTAACACTCTTAACTCTAATGAAACTGTTATGATTGAAGAGTTTGTTAAAAATGTAGATGAAGAGAAAAAAGAGATTTACTACATAACTGGTAAAACTTCTTTAGCTATGTTAAAAGCTTCACCAGCATTAGAGAGATTTAAAGCTAAAGGTATTGATGTTTTAATTCTTAATGAAGAGGTAGATACTATCATCTTCCCAATGGTAACTGAATATAAAGATTATAAACTTGTACCAGTAGCTGATGCTAAATTTGAAGAGAGTGAAGAGGAGAAAAAAGCTGAAGAGGAAGTAGCTAAAACTTATGAAGGTTTAGCAAAAGAGTTCAAAGATGCACTTGGTGAAAGTGTAAAATCTGTTGAAACAACTTCTGACTTAATCGATTCTCCTGTTGCTATAAAAATAGATAAAGAAGACCCATCTTATATGATGGCACAAATGATGAAGCAAATGGGTCAAGGTGGTGATACTCCAGAACCAGCTCCGATTCTTCAAATAAATCCTAAGCATGAACTTCTTATGAAACTAAAAGATTCTTCTGATTTGAATCTTGTTAATGATGCTGCTCATGTTTTACTAGACCAAGCAAAACTTTTTGATGGTCAAGAGATAGGTGATACTGCTGATTTTATTGCTAGATTAAATAGAATCATGACTAAAGCTTTATAGGCTTTTTATCAATTGCTAAATTAATATGGGTGCTAGAGTAGCACTCATATTATTCTACAAAAAAATCTTAATTTTCAAGTAAAATCACTAAAATACTATGATATATTAGTTTTATGATAAGTAAACAATACCAAGAAGATGTTAACGATATATATAAAGATGCTCTTATTCAAAGAAATAAAGCATTTACTTTGGAATTTCGACATCTTAACTTACAAAACTATTTTTATAAGGTTGATCAGGCTGTTGTAGATTTAGATCTTGATAAAGATGTTATAAATGAACTAATTGAAGATTATGTAAAACAGATTATTAGTGAAGAAGTTAGATTTATAAATATTTTAAATAAGTTAAAACATGATAAAGTAAATGGTAATGAGCTAGACTATAAAGAGTTAAGAGAATTAGCACATAAAAATCTTGGTGTTGCTAGAAATCTAAGAATTGTAGATGCAGAAGCTTTTTTAACTATTTTAATGAAAGAGGATAATCTTGACTATCTTCAGCAATCACTTTCAGCATTAATATTAAGTGCTATTATTCTTAAACCAAGTGTAGCATATATGACTATGATTAACGACCTTTAAAAGTATGAGAAACAGCCTCTAATTTATTTTTAGCTTTTTTAATAACAACTTTTTCTTTTTGTGTAGGTAACACTAGTGCTAATAAAATAAAAATAAATGAAAAGATAACACCACCTAAAACACTTAGAACTATCTTTAGTTTAAACTCTTTCATTATCAGTTAAATCCTATTAAATTATTAATTCATTATAACAATGTTACCATAACAGATGGATAAAATAATATATGTATTAATAATGGAATCTTTTTTTGCCTCTTTATTGTTTTCTAAAGAGCCTCTTATGGTTATATTAAAAGATATTATTTCAAATAATGTACAGCAGTTTAATTTTAGAAATTATACTTTTTACTGTACTCCTTATGGAATTTTAACTTTAGATGATTTGTATACAAGTAACTCTGTTAGTAAGGGGTGTAAAAAAAAGATTGATGAACTATTTATAAAAAGACCTGATTTGAAATATTTTACTAACTCTAAGATGCATATAGAGCAGATGTACAGTATAGAACTAAAAGAAAAAAAATGTGTGATATATGCTAGTGGACAAAAAACATTAGCAGAGTTACTTTTGGAAAATGGATTGGCTGTTGTTAAACCTGGATTTAGTGATGAAGAGTTTCATAATTACTTTAAAAAAGCTCAAAGAAGAGGGGAACATTCTAATGAGGGTATTTATAGAGATAATACCCTAAGAGCTTGTATTGTGGAGATATATAAATAACTATTAATTAGTCATATATATCCAAAACTCTTTATGAGTATGCCCTTTATTCAAAAAATAAATTTGAAGAATTGCAACTCTATATAAAGTTACAAACATTTTTGCAAAAGGGATAAGTAAACTAAAACTAATTAATAGAGATTGTTTTTTATCACCTTTTGAAGTTATCATCTCCTGCATACCTATATTTTTACTTAAATAAAGTCCAAACATTATAGATATAACAAAATTTAACATCAATCCAAATATAACATAAGCTATAAAATCTTGTTCATACATTCCAGCAATCATTTTATTTATCTCCTATTATTTTATTCGTATGATTTTATCTTCTTTTTCGTAAAAAAAGTACCAAATGGGACAAGTGATGCGATAAAAAATACAATATTGTTTTTAAATTCCCATTTAGCATCTTTCCATGCCATAACAAGTAATATACAAAAAGCTATAAATAAAACACCATGGAGCATACCAGCTATTTTAACAGCAATTGGAAATCCAGCCAAGTATTTAAGTGGCATAGCAATAAAAAGTAAAAATAGATAAGAGTAACCCTCAATAGAGTTAATTAAACCGAATTTTTTGACACTATCTTTCAACATATATTTATCCTAATTATTTTTATAGAAGTATATAATCAAAAAGTAACAATATGACTATATTTAGATGAAATTTAAATAGTAACAAAATATCTTAAACTTCTTTATAGTAAACTACTGCACAAATATGTAATAAAGGTGTATTTATGGAAACTAACCTCGTAATGGAGGGCTTTAAATTTATGGCTCTAGGGATGGGAACTGTTTTTATGTTTCTCATTGTATTGATTTTTATGATGAATTTAATGTCAATTATTATACATAGATTTTTCCCAGAACCGATGTTGAAGGAAGAAGTACTGGCGAGTAGTGTGCCACAAGATAATAAAAAAGTTATTGCAGCAATCACAGCAGCAATTTCACATCACAGACAAGGCTAAGGATAATTATGGCTAAAAAATTTATAGATGTAATGGATACAACTTTTAGAGACGGCTTCCAGTCGGTATATGGTGGTCGTGTCCTAATGAACGATTTTCTACCAGCAGTAGAAGCTGCAAAAACAGCTGGAATCACTCACTTTGAATTTGGTGGTGGTGCAAGATTTCAATCTCTTTATTTTTATTTAAGAGAAGATGCTTTTGAGATGATGGATAAATTCCGTGCAATTGTTGGACCTGATGCAAATCTTCAAACACTTGCTCGTGGTGTTAATACAGTTATGCTTGATACTGGTTCAAAAGAACTTATTGATTTACATGCAAAAATGTTTAAAAAACATGGTACAACTACTATTAGAAACTTTGATGCTCTTAATGATGTTGAAAATTTAAAGTATTCAGGTGAAAGAATCTCTCATCATGGTCTTAAGCATGAAGTTGTTGTAACAATGATGGATTTACCTCCAGGGTGTAAAGGTGCTCATGGTGTTGATTTTTATGAAAAAACACTTCGTGATATTTTAGATAGTGGAATCCCTTACGATTCTATCTGTTTTAAAGATGCTAGTGGTACTTCAAATCCTCATAAAATTTATGAAACTATTAAAATGGCAAAAAGTATAGTTCCAGAAGGTACACATCTTCGTCTTCATACTCATGAGACTGCTGGTGTTTCTGTTGCTGCTTATATGGCAGCACTTGAAGCTGGTATTGATGGTATAGATATGGCTGCTTCTCCTGTAAGTGGTGGAACTTCTCAACCAGATATTTTAACAATGCTTCATGCTACAAAAGGTATGAATTATGATCTTGGTGGTTTAGAGATTGGAAAAATATTAACTTATGAAAAAGAGCTTCAAGCATCTTTATCTGATTATTTTGTTCCACCTGAAGCTACTATGGTTTCTCCAATTATCCCTTTCTCACCAATGCCAGGTGGTGCATTGACTGCTAATACTCAGATGATGAGAGATAATGATATCTTAGATAAATTCCCTGAAGTAATTGCTGCAATGCAAGAGGTTGTTGAAAAAGGTGGTTATGGTACATCTGTAACTCCAGTTTCTCAGTTTTATTTCCAACAAGCACTCAACAATGTTATGCAAGGTCCTTGGAAAGCTATCGCTCCAGGTTATGGAAAAATGGTTCTTGGTTATTTTGGTAAAACTCCAGTTGCTCCAGACCCAGAGATTGTTAAAATTGCTTCAGAAAAATTAGGTTTAGAGCCTACGACTAAAAATGCTATTGATATTGCAAATGCTGATGAAACAAAATCTCTTCAACATGCTATTGATAAATTAAAAGCAGAAAATTTAGAGATAACTGAAGAAAATATCTTTATAGTAGCTGCGTGTCAAGAAAAAGGTATAGCTTTCCTAAAAGGTGAGGGTGAGCTAAATATTAGAAAAATTTCAGAGATGAAAAAAGATTGCGAAGGAAGTTCAAATATGGGTAACGGAAATTATACAGTAGTAGTAGATGGTCAAAAGTTTAGTGTTCAAGTTGCAGAGGGTGATGCAGATATTCAAGTTACAGCAGTAAATGGTGAAAGTGCAAGTACTTCAGCTCCAGTTCTATCAGATAATGAAGTAACAATCAAAGCTCTTTTACCAGGTAATGTTTGGAAATTAGTTGCAAATCCAGGTCAAAGCGTTAATGAGGGTGATGTGATAATGATTTTAGAATCTATGAAAATGGAAATTGATGTAGTTGCACCAAAAGGTGGTGTTGTGAAATCTATTGATGTAGCTACAAATGACAAAGTTGTAGAGGGTCAAGTTGTAGCAGTAATAGGATAAGAATATGAAGTTTATAGTTTTAAAATTACTTGCACTTTTTATGATATTTAGTTTTACCTCTGTTAGTGCAAATACAATTCATTCAACTGAAACTCTTTCTACTCATCAGGAGGAGACTTACAAATCTCAACCATTATCTGAAATGATTGGTGGATTTTTAAACTCAACAGGTATTGCTGCATTTATGCATCCTGATCCAAATGAGTTAAGTGCTAATGGTTCAAAAATGAGTGATTTTCATAAATCATGGGGTCGTATTATTATGATTCTTGTTACTTTCTTTTTGTTTTGGTTAGCAATTAAGAAAGGTTTTGAACCACTACTTCTTTTACCAATCGCATTTGGTGGTTTACTTGCAAATATTCCAGTCGCTGGTATAGCAGGAGATCATGGTTTCTTAGGTGTTATTTATGATATGGGTTTATCAAATGAGATGTTCCCAATTATTATATTTATGGGTGTTGGTGCGATGACTGATTTTGGTCCACTTTTGTCAAACCCTAAAACTGCACTACTTGGTGGAGCAGCACAGTTTGGTATCTTTGGAACACTTGTTGGTGCAGTTGCATTATCTCAAGCTGGTTTTGTAGATTTTACTTTGCAACAAGCATCAGCTATCTCAATCATTGGTGGAGCAGATGGTCCAACTTCGATTTTTATTGCTACTAAACTTGCTCCTGAACTTTTAGGTGCTATTGCAGTTGCTTCTTATTCATATATGGCTATGGTTCCTATTATTCAACCTCCGATTATGAAAGCATTAACAACTGAAGCTGAAAGAAAAATCAAGATGACTACACTTCGTCATGTATCTCGTTTAGAGAAACTTGTTTTTCCTATTATGGTTCTAACTCTTGCTATTTTAGTTTTACCAGAATCTACACCACTAATTGGTGCATTTATGTTTGGTAATTTCTTAAAAGAATCTGGTGTTGTTGAGCGTTTGAATGATACTCTTCAAAATTCACTTATCAATACAGTAACTATTTTCTTAGGTCTTGGTGTTGGTTCTAAACTGGCATCTGATCAGTTTTTAGTTCCTGATACTATGTTTATTATGGCTCTTGGTATTATTGCATTCTCAGTAGGTACTGCTTCTGGTGTAATAATGGCTAAGATTATGAATATGTTCCCTGGACATAAAGTAAATCCATTAATCGGTTCAGCTGGTGTTTCAGCAGTTCCAATGGCAGCTCGTGTATCAAATAAAGTGGGTATGGAATATGACCGTACAAATATGCTTTTAATGCATGCAATGGGTCCAAATGTTGCAGGTGTTATCGGTTCTGCCGTAGCAGCTGGTGTACTTATCTCTCTATTTCAGTAATTAATCTTTAATTACTGTTTATGATATATGGAATTTCCCATATATCATAACTCTTTTTCAATATAATCTTTTTTTATCGTTATATTAGATTTATAACATAGTAAATATATAAAGAATCAACTAAGTAATTAATTGAATATATTTAATGTTAATATGGAAGATTGATAGTTTCTTTTTTATCTTTAATTAACTCTTAACAATAAATTTACCTACAACAGCAAGATGATCGGAATAACCTTTTCCCTTATGTCTTCTAGGTTTACTTTTTGTAGTTTGCCATCTATAAATTTTATTCTTTTTAAATAAAAAATCTCTTTTATAAGAGTGAATACTAGAAGATTTATAGTAGATACCACTATTTTGAATTAGAGATTGTGAAACTAAAATATTATCAAGTGCTTCTTTCTTACCTCTATATATATAACTATATCTATCCTCTTCATTTGCATCATACCAAAGGTTATAAAAGTTATTTTTTTCATATTTCACATATTTAACTTTTTGAGTTTGTTTTAATGTTCTTAAAATATGGTTTATACCTGTTTTCCCATTAGTATCATTTAATCTTCTTTTTCTTTTAAATTTTATATATTCTTCATAATCAGAATTAAAATCACCTACCAAAATTATATTTTTGTCATAACCAATTTCAGAGATTCTATATCTTAATTCCATTGCACAAGTTACTCTCATACTCTCAGATCCACTTTTCGCTTTCCAGTGATTTGTAAAAATATATAAATCTTTACCATTAATGGTAAACTTAGTTTCTAAAATATTTCTATATCTCATAGAGGAATTAATGCTTAACTCTTTATTGTATACAAATGGAATCTTACTTAAAATAGCTACTTTTACTGTTGTCCCTTTTCTATCAGCAATTTTGTAATACTGATAATAGAGTCCAAACTCTTTTAAAACATATTTTAAATCTTTTAGTGCTTGTAGAGAACCAATCTCTTGTAGGGAGATTATATCTGCATTAATTCCCTTTATAACTCTGGCTATATTTTGTAGTTTTATTTTATAGTTTTTATGATTCCAGTTTAGTTTAGAACCTTGTTTATACTCAGAATATCTATTTTTACTTTTACTAACATCAAAAAGATTTTCTACATTATAAGTAGCGATGGTTATCATTTTATCTCCAAATAAAAATGTAGTAGTTAGTAAAAATAATAAAAGGTATTTCATTATTTAATTCCATTTAGTCTAAGTAGATTCTTAGGTTCTACTTCTCTTCCCATAAGCTCAACAAATAGTTTACTCATACTTTTTGAGCCACCATTTTTTAGAATTATATTTAAGTAGTTTTTAGCACTTTGAGAGTTAAAGATTCCCTCATCAATTACACTATAAAACATATCAGCACTTAAAACTTCTGCCCATTTGTAACTATAATAACCAGCAGCATAACCACCAGCAAAAATATGTGCAAAACCATTTTGAAACTTATTATATGATGGTGTTTTTATAAGTGCAGTATCCTCTCTAATCTTATCTAGTAGGTTTTGAACTTCATTACCTTTATATGCTTTTGTATGAAGTTTAAAATCAAAGAGAGAGAACTCTAGTTGTCTTAACATACCTGATGCACTTAGAAAGTTTTTGCTTTTTACTAGCTTTTGAATCATCTCATCAGATATTATCTCTTTAGTTTTGTAATGTGAAGCAAAAAGTTTTAATACTTCTGGTTCATAAGCAAAGTTCTCTAAAAATTGTGATGGAAACTCAACAGCATCCCACTCAACACCATTTACACCACTTACTTCATTTTCATCTACATCACTTAGCATATGGTGAATTGCATGTCCCATCTCATGAAATAGAGTTACAACATCATCATGTCTTAACAAAGATGGATTATCATCACTAGATGCAGGGAAATTACAAACAATAAATGCAGATGCAAGTTGCTCTTTATTATTTTCATCTTTACAGTGGGTCTGCCAATTATGCATCCACGCACCACCTCTTTTTGTTTTTCTAGCTTCAAGGTCAGTATATAATCTAGCGATAAGTTTTTCATTTAGATATAGATTATATGATTTTGCTTTGTCATCCCATAAAGATTCCTCAACAGCTTCAAATCTAATTCCAAAAAGTTTCTCTAAGAAGTCAAACATCCCATTAATTACATTTGACTGCTCAAAGTAGGGTCTATACAACTCCTCATCTATATCATATTTCTCTTTTTTTAGAATCTCACTGTAATAAGCACTGTCAAAACTCTCTAGTTTAGTAGAACTAATATTTTGTACCTCTTTTAGTTCCTCTATTGCCTGAGCTTTTGAATCTTTGACTAGAGTTTCAAGAAAGTTTAAAACACTTTTTTCATCAGTTGCCATTTTCGAGGCTATTGAGTATGAAGCATAGTTATCAAAGCCTAAAAGCTTACTCATCTCATCTTTTAATGATAAAAGTTCATCAATGATTTTTGCATTCTGAGGGGCTCTTGACACATAGGCTTTATATAACTCTTCACGAATCTCTCTATTTTTCCCATAAGTCATATATGCTATGTATGATGGCATTTGCAGTGTAAATCTGTATTTTATCTCACCATCTTCTTCAAATTTTGCTGATTGAATATCGCTATTTGGTATCCCCTCTATATCTTTTTCATTAGTGATTATTTTTTCATAAGCATTAGTTGCATCAAGTAAATTTTGAGAAAAATTATTTGACAGTTCACTTTTTTTAATATTTATCTCTTGTAATCTAGCTTTAGTTTTTTCATCTAAATGAGCACCACTTAATTCAAAGTTTTGTATATTTAACTCTAAAACTCTTTTTTGTGCTTGATGTAAATCATCATTTTCATTTGATTGAATAGTTTTGTAGGCTTTGTAAATCTCTAAATTCTGAGAAAGTTTCGTTGAGTATTCTGTAATAATTGGTAAAGATTCTGTATAAACTTTTTGAGTTTCATCTGAATTATTAACAGAGTTAAGATGTGATAATGGTGTGAAAAATTGTTCTAAATACTCATCCATCATCTCTAAAGGTTTTACAAAATTTGAAAAGCTTTTATTCTCAATCTCTAAAAGTTTTTCTATTTTCTTTTGATTTTGTTCTATTATAGAGTTTAATTCATCTATAAAATTATCTAAGTTTACATTAAATGTTAAAAATTCATTCATTTTTAATCCTCTTGTTTTTTTTGTTTTATTGCACCAAATTTTTCTATTAAAATATTATCATATTTATCAGAAAGCTCGAACAATCTTTTTAGTGCTGTTGTTCCTTCATCTATTGTTAGAGATGTGTCTACTATTAGATAAGATAGATAGATACTATTTTCATTTATAGAAAACTGTAAATATGAAAGACTGTTATTTTCACTAAGGATATAGTCATATATATCTTCAATATTATTTTGTGGGATTCCACAAAGCTTAGAATCTCCAATAATAACTCCATTTTCATAGTAGTTAATTTCAACTCTTGCACTTTGTCTATCAATAAGCCAAGATACTTGACTTCTTCTTGCTAGATTTACATCAATATCAAGTTTTTCTAAAATAGTTTCTAATAGCTTTGTAGCACCACTAGGCTTATAACCTTTTCTTCTCAGTTTTGCAACTTCGAGTTTAGTTCCACAGTTAGGGCAATAATCATTTTTTATATTTTCTTCATCTATTAAATTTTTACATGATGTACATTTAATAATATCTTCTCTTTTTAACTCTTTAAAAGATTTTATAGCCTCTTCAACATAAAAATATGGCAGAGCAAATCCTAAATTATTAGCATTTTGAATAATAAAAGTATTTACACCAACCACTTCACCATTATCATTTAAAAGTGGTCCACCACTATTCCCTGGATTTATCGCTGTATCTGTTTGGATATACTCTAAATTATCTTGGAATCTTGATGCCTTAGAAACAATCCCCTCAGTAGCAGAATAGTTTAAACCATAGGGGTGTCCAATTGCTACTGTAGTATCTCCATCTTCAACCATTGTTTGAGATAGTATAAGAGCTGTTTTTGGTTGGTAATTGTCTAGTTTTATAAAAGCCAAATCAAGATATTGGTCATCATAAATAACTTTTGAAACTTTTCTTTTTATCTCTTTTGAAGCTATTACAACCTCTTTTAATCCACCAACTACATGAGAGTTTGTAATTATCAAATCATCTATGATAAAGCCAGTTCCTGTTCCATAAGGTGTCATTATTTGAATTATGTTTTCTATATATTTTTCTAGTATTGTTTGAGTATTCATTAAATCTCCTCAAAATTTAGGTTCATTATTTGTTGATAAAAACTATTACTAAACTCATTTAAAGATGTATAGTTTAGTTCATTTCCAAAAGGCTCAAGTAGTTTAAACTTATCTTGGTAAGGTTCTATTATATTTTCTATTCTTGATATAATAGCTCTTTTAGAAAAAACTTCTGTCTTTTCATTATATAAAGTTTGATAATCAAGTTGTTCAAAGAAGTCTCTATTTTGTATCTCAACTAAAGTGTGTAGTAGCCCTTTTGTTACAGGATGAAGACCATAATTATAAAGAATGTAGAGTGCTATATATTTGTATATCATAGGTATCACTTGAGTATAGCGATTGTTTTTATACCATCTAATTTTCTTTAAAGATTCTGTTATAAATATATTTATATCTTCATGAGATGTTTTTTCTGTTTGACTAAAAGTATATTTAGCATTGTAAAAATTTTCTGAAAATTGCTCAAAGCTCATACTTATTAAACTATCTATATACTCTTTTAACTCCTCATTTTTAAACTCTATCGTTCCATTTTCATCATTAAAATAATTAATTATTTTTTTACTCATTTTTTGATATATCTTATGTCTTGGGACAAGTAGATAATCTATTTTAAATAGTAGATATAAAAAACTAAATGCTTGCATTCCAGAGTTGTCATTTGATGGAAATGTTTTGATTTTTTTATAAACTTTATCTACTAAGGTATGTAAATAGTTGTATTTAATTTTCAACTCTTGATTATCAACTGTTTTTAAATGTTTAATATCATCTAAAACTATATCACTAAATTCACTTTTAGCGAACTCTTTGTCATAGTCGCCATTTAATGCTATCTCTCTTAATGGGAAAAATATTTTATGTGGATTTATTGTAATATTATCAAGATATAGTTTTAGTTTTAAATTAGAATCGTCACTACAATAGTTGGTATAAGTTAGTTGGTAATTTCTTTCTAAAATATATCTTTTTAGTGCTACTTTAGCTGATGATTTTTTACATAAAATCACCTCTGCATAAAGATTTTTTTCGGTAACAAAGCCTGTTACTTTTGCTAAACCTTGATAAATTATGAAATTTAATTTATCATCTTCTCTAGTTGTTGAAATATTTTCATTTGAGATATTATTAGTAAAATTCTCTAATGATTTAAAAAAGTATTCATAAGCATCTATTATATTATTATTTTCAAATGCTTCGTAAGATTTGTTAAATAAAACTTCCTCGTCAGGGGAAATATTTGCATTAATTCCTCTACCAAAAGAGTGTTTTATCTCTTGTGTGTAATTGTCAAAAAAATTTAACCAGCTCATAGACTCACTTTATAATTATATGGAGACAATTATAATAAATGAGCCTTAAAAATAAGGTATTAATAATAGCTCTAGTAATGAATTTTATACTATAATTTCATATAAGGACAAACTAATATGAATAAAGAGTTAGACTTAATAATAAAACAAGAATTTGTGCAAGATTATAAAGATGGATACCCGTTAATCTCTAAAGAATCTATTGTTGATTTTAAAAAGCTTAGTGATGAGGGTGTGATAATAAATCTTTTTGATAACAAAAAAAAGTTTATTGCAAAAGCTTATTATGGGATTCAAAATAAGGGGTATGGTTGGGTGTTATCATCCAAAAAAGATGAGAAAATAGATGTAGATTATTTTACACGAAAGATAAAATCATCCATAGAGTATAGAGCAGATTTTTTTGCTGATGATTCCACAACTACTTTTAGAATCTTTAATGGTGAGGGTGATGGGGTAGGTGGTTTGACTATCGATTATTTTGATGGTTATTATCTTGTCACTTGGTATAGTATTGGAATCTATGAATTAAAATATGAGATACTTGAAGCTTTGAAAAACTCTGTTGATTATAAGGGAATCTACCAAAAAAAGAGATTTGATGGGAAAGGGAAATATCTTGATGATTCTGATGATTTCATCTGTGGAGAGAGAGCCGAAGAATCTATAACTGTAAAAGAAAACGGTGTAAATTTTGCTATTCATTTGGATGATGGTGCTATGGTTGGAGTTTTTTTAGATCAAAAAGATGTGAGAAAAAAAATCCGTGATAACTATGCAAAAGGGAAAACTGTTTTAAATACTTTTTCATATACAGGTGCTTTTTCCGTCTATGCTGTTCTAGGTGGAGCGAGTAAGACTACAAGTGTAGATTTGGCTAAAAGAAGTTTACCTAAAACACAAGAACAATTTGAAGTAAATAACATAGATATTAAATCTCAAAGCATAATAGTTGAAGATGTTTTTAACTATTTCAAATATGCTGTTCGTAAAAAACTAACATTTGATATGGTTGTTCTTGATCCACCAAGTTTTGCTAGAAGTAAAAAGCACACTTTTTCAGCTTCAAAAGATTATGTGAATCTTCTCAAAGAGGCTATTCAAATTACAAATAATGGTGGTCTTATAGTAGCTTCAACAAATTCGGCAAATTTTTCTATGATGACTTTTAGAGATTTTATTTTTAAAGCATTTAAAGAGTTAAGGGGTAAGTACAAAGTAGAGGAAAGTTTTTCATTACCTAAAGATTTTAGAGTGAATCCGAAATTTAAAGAGGGTGATTATCTTAAAGTTGTTTTTATTAGGAAAGTCTCTTAGAGATTTTCTTAATTTACAGTTAGTCTTTTTTTTTACTTTTAAGTGTAAAGTAGAAAATTCCTGCAATTACTACAAAGATTATAATTCTAAGAGTTAATGTTACTGGATCTGTTGTATCGTTCATAATAAACTTCTTGTATGAAATTTTAAAAAAAAGGTGGATGGGGTAGAGGGATTCGAACCCCCGAATACCAGTACCAAAAACTAGTGCCTTACCGCTTGGCGATACCCCAACATTGAAAATTAAAGATTGGTTGCGGAAGCAAGATTTGAACTTGCGACCTTCGGGTTATGAGCCCGACGAGCTACCGAACTGCTCTATTCCGCGATATTTAAACAAACTTATGTTTGTGAGCCGGAATTATATGTAAATTTGTTTAATTTGTCAATAGATTTAAAAAGAATTTTATAATTTATACTTAAAACTCTTTTTTAATCATAATTTCTATATAATAAAGACAAATTAAATAAAAGAGAAAATATGACACCAATAGATAGAGTATTAGTAGCGATAGAAGAGATTAAAAAAGGCAATATGGTTATTATGATTGATGATGAGGATAGAGAAAATGAGGGTGATTTAGTTTATGCATCTGCTTTTTCAACGCCAGAGCATGTGAATTTTATGGCTACTCATGCAAGAGGTCTTATCTGTGTTGCACTAAGTAAATCTATCGCAACAAGACTTGATCTGAATCCTATGGTTAGTTCTAATACATCATCTTATGAAACAGCTTTTACAGTTTCTGTTGATGCAAAAGATGCTTTAACTGGTATATCGGCTGGAGAGAGAGATGATACTATTAAGATTCTTGCAAACCCTATCTCTCATGCTACTGACTTAGTAAAACCTGGGCATATTTTTCCTCTAATTGCTAAAGATGGTGGGGTGCTTGTTAGAACAGGTCATACTGAAGGTTCAGTTGATTTATGTCGCTTGGCAGGGCTTAGTGAATCTGGTGTTATTTGTGAAATCATCAAAGCTGATGGAACAATGGCTAGAAGAGATGATTTAGATATTTTTGGTAAAGAGCATGATTTAAAAACAGTTTTTATCTCTGATTTGGTTGAATACCGTTTAGCTAATGAGAGACTTGTTAATGAGATAGATAGTAAAGAGATTGAATTTTTTGATGTGAAAGTTAAAAAACATATTTTTAAAGATCACGATTTTATTGAACATACGGCAATAGTTTTTAACAATATTGGAGAGACTGCAAATGTAAGAGTTCATAATGTAGTTTCAGATATGGAACTATTACTAAATCAAAGCAAATATACTAATCTAATATCTTCTGTTGAATATTTAAAAGAAAATGGTGGAGTACTACTTTTTATAAACAAACCCAAACACCATGATAATGCTTCTATGAAAGAGTTTGGAACAGGTGCTCAAATATTAAAATCATTTGGAATATCAAAAATGAATTTACTTAGTTCAGCTAAAACTACTGATTTTATTGGTTTAAATGGGTTTGGATTAGAAGTAAGTGAAATAGTAAAAGTTTAAGATAAGGATTTTAAAATGAGAGAGATTTTTAAAAGAGTTGAAGATAATAATGAGTTAATAATAGAGATAGATTTAGAAGCAGATGAGTGTAAAGATAATTCACCTTGGCTTTTAAGTGTTTTTATCCAATATGATGGTCTAAATGAAACAAAAGAGGGATATGAAGAATTTTTAGAAAATAAAGAATCTTTAATTATTGCTCTTGCTTATGAAGAGAGAGCTAGATATGTTGGTAGTAGAGTTATTGATGGGTGGAGTGAACTTTATTTTTATGCACAAGATTCTAAAGAGTTAGATACTATGGCTGGAGCTATCTTAAAATCTACAAACTATGTAAATGAGAGTAATGTTATAAAAGATAAAAAATGGAATTTTCATCATAAAAACCTTGTTCCAACAGAGTTAGAACTAGTTCATATGCAAAGTAGTAAAATTATTTTTTTACTTGAAGAGGAAAATGAAGATTTAACTATATCTAGAGATGTGGAACATTATATATCTTTTGAAACACCAACACAAAAAAATAGATTTTTAAACACATTAGAGTTAGATGGTTTTAGTTTTAAAGATGACTTAGATAGTGAAGAGTTTGAATATGGAATCGTTTTAATTAAAAATCATGCAGTTACTGGTGATGAAGTTAAAAAAGTGGTGGATAAGCTTTTTGTAGAGATAAAAAAAGCTAATGGATATTACGAGGGGTGGAGTACTACTCTTGTAAATCAAGAGGTAGAAGATTCTGATATTTTAGAATCTTAGTCAATACAATGGATTATTTTTTTCCAGCATTTATTATGACACTTATATTAGCACTTAAAAGTGCTATCTATTCATCATTATGATATTTTGGTCTGTTTTAGAGATGATTTTATCTACAAGACACAAGTATAATTATGTTGGCTTGGAAAATATCTCTAAAACTGATGCTGTTTTACTCTTAGGGAATCATGTGAGTTGGATAGATTGGATTCTTTTACAACTTCCCCTTGATAGAAAAATAAACTATATGATGGATAAAGATATATACTATTGGAAATTAATGCATTATATTTTTAAAAAAGGTGAGGCGATTCCGATTTCTAAAAGAGGAGCAAAAGATGCACTTAAAGAGGCTGGAAAAAGACTTGAAAATGGTAAAATAGTTGGACTTTTTCCTGAAGGTGGAATTACAGAAGATGGAGAGATACAAAAGTTTTTTAGAGGTTATGAGATGATTCCAAAAAACTATAATGGTAGTATAGTTCCATTTTATATTGATGGTACATTTGGAAGTATATTTTCAAAATATAAATCTAAAAAGAAAAAGTCTATTTTTGCTAGACGAGAGATAACAGTCTATTTTGGTAAGGCTATACCTAAAGACACCAAAGCAGATGAGTTGCAAGAGATAGTGCAAACTATGAAAATATCTACTTTAGAGTAGATTATAAATTAAAATAAAGGTTATAACTATGTTAAACAATAAATCATTACAAGAACAATTTAAAGCGTTCTATCAAGAACACAAACCAAACAATTTTGAAGAAGCAGTTGAGAAATTTTCTATTTTTGGTGGGGTTAGTTGGGGGAATATTGATACCTCAAAATCATCATCAGAGCTAATAGAAAAAGTGATCTTACCAGATTTTAGATATATTCGTAATGATGTTACTGATCTTACAACTGGTATGCCAATGTATCACTCTATACTTACTGGAATCGCTATGGGTGATGGAAAAACTCATACAGCATTTAAAAGAGCAAATATTGGAAAAGATGTAGGGGAAAAAGCACTAGATGAACTATGCGAGATAGGAATTATAAAATTAGAAAAATCAAAAAGAATTTTTACATCGTGGGCTGAAAATGAATCAGTTTCGAATAAACTATATTTTACATCTCCATTTTTAAGATTCTGGTTTGCTTTTGTTTCACCACTTTTTAAAGGTGCAAGAGATGGTGATTATAAAGAGATTTTAGATAGATATGCAAATAGAGAGAATGAGTTTGTGCAACTAACTTTTACTCAATTAGCTCACCAATTTTTAAAACTTACATCTATTGATGACCCAATCGTCGATATAGGATCTTATTGGGATAATGATTCTGATATAGATATTTTTGCTAAAACAAAATCAGGTAAAATTATTGCTGGAACTACTAAATATACAAATGCAAAGATTAAAAAAAGTGAACTTACAAAACTTAAAGAGCAGTGTACAAAATCAAATATAGAAGTTGATAAGTTTGTAATTTTTTCTAAAAAAGGATTCTCAAGTGAACTAAAAGCACTTAAGGGTGATAAATTAGGATTATATACTGTTAAAAATTTTAAAAAATTAGTTGAGTAATGGATAGAAATTTTTTTTGTGTTAGAATATACAAATGAGATGATTAGTTATAAAATTTCAATACAAGGAGGCACTAAATGCCAAATCGTAATACAACTTTAATAATTGGTGCAGGTGGAGTAAGTAGAGTAGTGGTACATAAGTGTGTGCAAAACTCAGAAGTTTTTGGAAAAATCGTACTAGCAAGTCGAACACTTTCAAGATGTGAAGATATTAAAAGTGAATTACCGAATGCTAATATTGATGTAGCAACGATAGATGCTGATGATACAGAGGCATTGATAAAACTAATTGAATCTATAAAAGCAGATATAGTTATAAATGTAGCATTACCTTACCAAGATTTAACTATTATGGATGCTTGTATCGCAACTAAAACACCATATCTTGATACAGCAAACTATGAACATCCTGATGAGGCAAAGTTTGAGTATAAACTTCAATGGGAGAGAGATGAAAAGTTCAAAGAGGCTGGAATTATGGGGCTTCTTGGAAGTGGATTTGATCCAGGGGTTACAAATGTATTTTGTGCTTATGCTCAAAAACACTATTTCGACGAGATTCACACTATCGATATATTAGATTGTAATGCTGGTGACCACGGTTATGCTTTTGCAACAAATTTCAACCCTGAGATAAATCTTCGTGAAGTATCTTCAAATGGTAGATATTGGGAAAATGGTGAGTGGATAGAGACTCAACCTATGGAGATTAAAATGGTTTGGGATTATCCAGAAGTTGGTGAGAAAGATTCTTACCTTCTTTATCATGAAGAGATGGAATCTTTAGTGAAACATATTAAAGGTTTACAAAGAATCAGATTCTTTATGACTTTTGGTGAGAGTTATTTGACTCATATGAAATGTTTAGAAAATGTTGGGATGTTAGGAATCAAAGAGGTTGAACACAAGGGGCAAAAAATTGTTCCTATGGAGTTTTTAGCAACTCTTCTTCCAGATCCATCAACTCTAGGTTGTAGAACGAAAGGGAAAACAAACATCGGAATCGTAGCAGATGGAATCAAAGATGGTGTGAGAAAAAAAATCTACATCTATCAAGTGAGTGACCATGAAAAATGTTTTGCTGAGGTAAATTCACAAGCAGTTTCATATACAACTGGTGTTCCAGCGATGATAGGTGCAAAGCTTATGTTAGAGGGTAGATGGAGTGGTGAGGGTGTGTATAATATGGAACAGTTTAATCCTGATGATTTTATGGATGAGTTAAATAAACAAGGTCTTCCTTGGCAGGTAAAAGAGTTATAGAATCGGGTGCTTTGTTAATTGCAAATATTAGTGTTTATAATATAAATATTAATAAATTTAATGATATGTGTAATATACAGAGTTCATTGATGACATGGTAAGCACGAAATTGGAATACTATATAGATACTCTAGATGTTATAAAAACTGTTATTATAAGATACTTTTTTAACAGATGGATTTAGATAAAGAACATTTTACAGAGATGGCAAAAAAAGTCAGAGATGATTATAAAAATATTAGAAGAGATAAAAGTGTTTAAGAAAATTGATACACCAGTTTATATTTGTGAAGAAAAATTATTAGAAAAAAATTTAATTATATTAGATGATATTCAAAAACAAAGTGGAGTTAAAATTATTTTAGCTCTTAAGGGTTTTGCTATGTGGAGTACTTTTGAACTAGTTTCAAAATACTTAAAAGGGTGTACAGCAAGTGGACTTCATGAGGCACAATTAGCTAAAGAGTGCTTCAATGGTGAAGTTCACACTTATTCACCTGCTTATAAAGAGGAAGATATAAAAGAGATAGCTAAAATCTCAAATCATATTGTTTTTAACTCACCAAACCAACTTTTTAAATATAAAGATATTGTAAAAAATATAAATCCAAAAATTAGTTTATCACTTAGAATAAATCCTGAAGTATCAGCATCTCCAAAAGATATATATAACCCATGTGGACTATATAGTCGCTTAGGAACAACATTAGATAATTTTGATGAGGATGTTTTAGAGTATATAGATGGTTTGAATTTTCATGCTTTATGTGAACAAGATGTAGATGCTCTAGAAGATGTTTTGATTGTATTTGAAAAGAATTTTAGTAAATATTTTAACAAACTAAAATATATAAATTTTGGTGGTGGACATCATATAACAAAAAAAGATTATGATGTAGAGAAACTAATAAATATTATAAAAACTTTTAGAGAAAAATATAATCTAGAAGTTTATTTAGAACCTGGAGAAGCAGTTGCTTGGGAAACTGGTTATTTAGTATCAACAGTATTAGATATTGTTGATAATGGGATGAAAGTAGCCATATTAGATACATCAGCAGAAGCTCATATGCCAGATACTTTAGCAATGCCTTATCGTGCTGATGTAAGAGGAGGTGGTGAGATAGGTAAAAAAAAATATACTTATAGACTAGGTGGTAATACTTGTTTAGCTGGTGATATAATGGGTGACTACTCATTTGATAAGCATCTTAGGGTAGGGGATAAGGTTATATTTGAAGATCAAATTCATTATACATTTGTGAAAAGTACAACATTTAATGGGATAAAACTACCATCATTGGCGATTCTTAGAAAAAGTGGTGAATTAGAGATAGTGAAAGAGTTTGGATATGAAGATTATAAAGGTAGACTTTCTTAATAATTTAAACTATTACAAATTAAAATTTGTAATAGTAAAAAGTAAAATTATTTAATATAAGCTATCTCTTTTTCTAAACTTAATGAACCATCAAAAAGAGTCTGTTCATCATATGCTTTAGCTATTAGTTGAAGACCAATTGGCATCCCATTAGCTGATTTTGAGATAGGAAGTGAAAGTGCAGGTAACCCAGCAAGATTTACACTTATTGAATAAATATCACTTAGATACATATCCATTGGATTATCTAGTTCTCCAAATTTTGGTGCAGTTCCTGGGGCAATAGGTGAAAGAATTAAATCAACCTCTTCAAAGATTTTGTTGTAGTTGTCTTTAATAATATGTCTAGTTTTTTGTGCTTTTACATAATAAGCTTCATAATATCCACTCGATAAAACAAAGTTTCCAAGCATAATTCTTCTTTTTACTTCATCTCCAAAACCATTACTACGAGTTTGTGTAAAAGTATCTTCGAGATTCTTTCCATCAACACGATTACCATAACGGATACCATCATATCTAGCTAAGTTTGTTGTAGCTTCTGCAGTTGCAGTTATATAGTAAGCAGAGATATCAAATTTTGCATCTGTCATCTCTTTTTCAACGATAGTATGCCCTTGTGCTTTTAATGCTTCGATAGCTTTAGCATAAGCATCTTTTACATCGTCACTTGCATCTTCTATATATTTTGGAAGTACAGCAATAGTAAGTTTTCTATCTATATTTAGCTTTGGAGTAACTTTATCATCCATTCTTGCATTTGTAGAATCTTTGTCATCTGTTCCACTAATGATGTCATAAAGAATCGCAGCATCTTCAACATTTTGAGTCATTGGACCTATTTGGTCAAGGCTCGAAGCATAAGCTCCTAAACCATAACGAGAAACACGACCATAAGTTGGTTTCATCCCTACGATTCCACAAAAACTAGCTGGTTGACGGATAGATCCACCAGTATCAGAACCTAATGCAGCGATAGCAAGACCAGCACCAACAGCAGCAGCAGAACCACCAGAACTACCACCAGGTACATAATCAGAGTTGTGAGGATTTTGAGTTTTACCATAAAAACTAGATTCTGTTGTTGAACCCATAGCAAACTCATCCATATTTGTTCTACCAAAAGGTGAAAGTCCAGCTTTAGCCATCTTCTCAATAACAGTAGCATTGTATGGGGCGATATAACCTTGTAAGATATTAGAACCAGATGTTACAGACCAATCTTTAACCTGAATATTATCCTTGATAGCGATAGGCACACCATCACCAACATTGTTTACATCTATATAAGCATTAAGCGTAGGATTAGCTTCAATTTTAGTTTTTAATTCTTTTTTAAATTTATTTAATTCTTCTTTATTAAGTTTTAGAGCTTCTTTTAATGTAATCACTAAATTTCCTTTTAAAATTATGGATGTAATTATATCTAAATATATTTATACTTAGTGCAATTCTAATTTGAGTTATAGGTGGTTAGGAATCTTAAGGGTCAGGTGATAAATATCTAAGTTTAGCTATAAATATTCCACGAAATACTTTACTCATAGCTTTTACAGGAAACAAGAACTTTGATTTATATTTAGGTTGAAGTAAAGTATCTCCCATTATCCCACCACCAGCTACAACGAAATG
>Ga0256837_1000711_pt1 | contig 26477 bp, 16 predicted proteins | sample 4562384metaG_FD_185976 | JGI IMG/M metagenome (GOLD analysis project Ga0256837, IMG submission 185976) | Hydrothermal vent microbial communities from Guaymas Basin, Mexico - 4561-384 | ecosystem: Environmental > Aquatic > Marine > Hydrothermal vents | place: Mexico: Guaymas Basin | collected... | reverse complement strand
TGTTACTTGTGTATCATCACCTGCATTCCATAGTGTTACTTCAACACCTGTCAAGTTTGTCTCTGTAGAATCTTGGATACCATTACCATTTAGGTCTATCCATGTTCTATCTCCGATACTTGCTGGTTTATATAGTCCCATATCTATTGTTCTATTTGACTCTCCAGATACCAAGATTTTTATATCCGTTTTCATGGTTGTAGCATCTACATCTGAGTCATTATTTTCTGTGGTTCCATTATCAGTAGTATTTTTTACTGATACTTCATATCCACTTGGTAATGTAAATTCAACATAATAACCATCAGGAATCAAATCTGTGAACATATATGCTCCACCCGATACAGTTTTAGATTTAATCAGAGTATCATCATCATTATAGAGTGTTACATTTACATCAACACCAGATAAACTATCTTCTCCTGATTCTTGGATACCATTGGCATTGGTGTCAATCCATATACGATCTCCTAATTGAGCAGGAATATAGATACCTGCATCCCAGCTCATATCATGCTCGTTGGACTCTAGTACTGTGATATCTGTTCTTCCATTGGTTCTGTTTGCATCACTATCTATAGCTGTGCCTGAATCTTTGGTTGTGAATACAAAATATATTGGCAGAGTTGATTTATTGAACTCTACATAATAGCTTCCTGGTTTTAGGTTATCAAATAAATACTCTCCTGAAGCATTAGTCTCTACAACTCCTGCTACACCAAATACATTACCATCTATATCTTCTACTACTTGTGTACCATCTGCTCTATATAGAGTAACATTTACATCACTCTGATTTGCTTCACCTACATCTTGTATACCGTTACCATTGGCATCTATCCATACTCTATCACCAATACTCGCTGGTATATAAAGACCCGCATCTAAAGATAAGTTTTCCTCATTGGTATACATTGTAGGTGTTGCAGTCACACTTTGACCTGTACGGTTAGCATCAGAGTCATTTGTATCGCTACTACCTATAGCATCTCTTGTCGTAAATACATAATCTACTGGTATATTACTAAACTGTACACTATAGTTATTATCTGGTTTTAAATCATAGCTATCATCAAACAAATATTTTCCATCTGCATCTGTTGTAGCATTTATATCTGTATGTAATACACCATTTATAATAAGCTCTACAAGAACATTTTCTATACCATCTTCTCCAGCATCTTGCATACCATTACCATTAACATCATGCCATACAAAATTACCAATAATAAGAGGTTCATACACACCCGCATCTAATGTAAGATTATCTTCTCCAGATACCATTAATGGTGTTGTATCTGATTCATATGTAGTATTTATATCTGAATCAGTTGTATCATTACCTTGATTCTGTTGTGTTGCTTTATAATTTGTACCATTAGTACTATTATAAGTACTTATATCAAACCCAACACTGTATCTATGTCCTATTGGCAAGTTAGTAAATAGATACTCACCTGTAGCATTAGTTCCAATACTTGTTAACTCTGCACCATCTTTATATAACGTAACATTAACATCTGATATGTTATTTTCATAAGCATCTTGGACACCGTTATAGTTTCTATCTACCCATACTCTATTACCTACTGCAACTGCTTCATAGAACCCTGCATCTACACTTCTATTGTCTTCACCCGTTGTCAATATATAGTTGGTTGTTACTCCTACTGTTGTACCTGTACCATTGATATCTGAATCATTGTCGTCTGAAGATATTGTGATATCTTTTCGTGTTATTACATAACCCGTTGGTGCTGTAAATTTTAAACAGTATGTTGCTGGTTTTAGATTAGTAAATAAGTAGCTACCGTTGATATCTGTAATTTGTGTATTGTTAAACTCTGCACTACTATTTTGGTCAGCTATTATTAGAGCTGAACAATCCGTATCCATAAGCTCGACTTTAACGTCACTAAGGTTTGCTTCATTGTTATTTTGTATACCATCGCCGTTATAGTCTAACCAAGTTCTATCTCCTATGCTCACTGGTTCATAAATACCTGCATCCATCCATGTACGATTGGCATCTGAATATACATAGACATCTGTAGTAATACCTGTAATTCTGTTCGCATCTGAATCTACATAGTCATTATCTCCATCATCTTTTTGTGTAAAGACATAATTATCTGGCAATGTAGATTTATTGAACTCTACATAATAACTAACACCTGGCATAAGATTATCAAATTTATATACACCATTACTATCTGTAGTTACAATACCACCTGTACCAGCACCACCAAATTCATTACCATAAGCATCATGAGTTACTTGTGTATTATTAGCTTGATTCCATAGTGTAACATTTATATCTGGTACACCTATTTCACCAGCTGTTTGGTTACCATCGCCATTAGCATCGTACCATACTCTATCACCTACTAGACCCAATCTATAATAACCAGCATCAAGAGTCATATTACTCTCACCTGAATACATAATAGGTGTAGAAGTTGTAATATTGGTATCGTTAATATCTGAGTCTAGGGTATCATCTCCATTATCTTGTAGTGTTACGATATATGGTCTGTCTGTATTGGTAGGTAGTTCACTAAACTTAACTGCATAAGTATGGTTTGGTTTGAGGTCATAACTAGCATCAAATAGATACTCACCATTTGCATCTGTGGTGGTATTTATCTCTGGATGAACAGTACCATCTATCACTATAGTAGCTCTAACACCTGGTATATTCCAATCAAATGCATCTTGAATTCCATCGGCATTTGTATCTTCCCATACCTTGTTACCTATAATAACTGGTTTATAGATACCTGCATCAAAAGTTAGGTTGACATCATCTGAAATGGCTCTAGGAGTATGCCCAGAGGTAAGTCCTGTACTAATATTTGCATCAGAATCAAGCCCATCATCACTACCCTCATCTTGCTTTGTAAATCTATAGTCTGTAGGAAGGTTTGAAAATTTGACACTATACGAGTGATTAGGTGAAAGATGTTCAAATAAGTATCCTGTAGCTGTTGTATCTTGTGTAGTACCTGTTGCTGCACCATCTTTATAGAGTTCTACTGTAACACCTGATACATTTCTCTCACCACTATCTTGAATACCATTATAGTTTTTATCTTCCCAAACTCTATCACCTAGTTTTATCTCTACATAATATGCAGCATCTACACTACGGTTATCTTCATCTGAAGTAAGTTCATAGCCTATAGTTCTACCAGTTGTTGCATTGAGATCTGAGTCATTACTCTCACTACTTCCTACTGCATCTTGAAGAGATACTACATATCCTGTTGGAGTATCAAATCTAACATAATAAGTATCAGGACGGAGATTTTTAAAGAGATAGCTACCATTGTTTTCAGTAACTATACGTCCATCATCACCAATCTCTGTACCATTTTGCTCATACTTCACTTGTGAATCATCTGATGTTAACCATAAAGTTACATTGATATCTGAAAGGTTTGCTTCATTACTATCTTGCATACCATCCCCATTTTGGTCATGCCATACGTAATCCCCTATGCTTACTGGTATATAGATACCTGCATCCCAATAATAATATGTATAAATTCTCTTAATATTTTCATGTGCTAAGATTGTCCACTTGAATGTATGACCATCTTCTCTATCTGCATCTGAATTATTTTTAAAAGATACTCCAGTAGCTTGTTTTGTAGTAAATACATACTCTGGTGGTAATGTAGATTTATTAAATTCAACATAGTATTTTGCAGGTCTTAACTTTTTAAATTTATATCTACCATGACTATCAGTTGTTAAAATACCATTCGTACCAATCATATCTCCATTAATATCATGTGTTACCCTTGTACCATCTGATAAATAAAGTGTAACATTAATATCAGAAACATTTGCTTCACCAGTTGTTTGTTCTCCATCACCATTTGTATCTAACCAAACTCTATTTCCAATATTTACATAAGTAAAAAGCCCTGCATCTATAGTCATGTTTTCATCACCATAGTTCACGGTAAATAACTCTGTACTCCCTGAAGCATTAATATCAGAATCTAAGGCTTTATCTGAATAATTATTTTGACTAGTTACAAAGAGATTTGTACTGTTATAATCTTTCCCATCAATATGCGTCAAATTAAACTCTACACGATAATCATCTGAATGATTAATATCAAAACTATACCAACCACCATCATTTGTTGTTGTTGTTTGGACTATACTATTGTCACTACCTAAAATAAGGTAAACCTTTACACCCTTAATACCTGGTTCTTTTGATACTGGTAATCTTTGTCTACCATCTGCATTTCTATCAAGCCATACTCTATCACCAATTTTAGCAGGTGCATTAACGGTTACATTCACTTCATCACAGTCGTTACTATCATTAATATCTGGACCCGTTGTAGATACACATGCACCATTTGTACTTGTATAACTTGCAGTTCCATCTCCACCTTCATAACTTATAAACTTAACAGGAACAGTAATATTAACTTCAGATATACCACCTGCATCACCAGATTGACTATGTAGTGTTCCATCTCTACTATCTACATTACAGGTAAAATTTGTATCTCCTACACTTCCTGTACACTCACCCAATGTACCATTATCTTCTACTTTTGTAGTGGTTGGTGTACCAGTAAGTACCATACCTGCTGGTAAACTATCTTCTATATCAGTATTTGGACTAAATCCTGGTCCATTATTTATAATTTGAAGTGTGTAGTTAAAATATTCACCTATCTCCACTGCTGATTTAGAAACAGTTTTTATCAACTGTGGATCTGTTTTTATCCTAACTGTTGTTCTCTCATCTTCAGTGTTATTCGCATATTCTAGCTCTCTCTCTTTTGTTGTAACATTTACATCTACTTTATAGACATCTCCAGAGACTAAGTGAGGAGCATTATCTATATGATAAACAATGTATCTTTTATACTCAGTATTTACAGGCATATCTGGAGGGAGACAGTAAATCATAGGTGCAGATGCATTTACTTCAAATGTCTTAGGATCAGGGTCACTACAGATATTACCATTACCATCATCTGATCCATTTGATTCAGATGTATCTCTTAAAAATGTTAAATTTTGATCATTATCAGGAGATACCTTATTGACATGTACACTAAAATTAATATCTGTTGCAAGTGATGGTCCAAGGTTTTGAACTACAACTTCATAGACTATAACATTACTTTCATTGTTATCAGGGTCGAAATGTACAGGCTCTTGAAAAGTTGGTGATTCATTAATCTCTATCGAAATATCCAGCTCACCTCCACTTATGGCAAGGGTTTGATTTTTATCATTATTGCTAGTATTTGACTCCACAGAAGAGGTTACTACTGTCGCGATATTAGTAATCTCCCACTCATCTGTAACAGTTGCATTTTCATCTGGACGAATCACTACAGTAATAGTCTGTGTTTCAGTATAATTCATATCTCCTAAAGCACAATTAAGTGTTCTATTCTCTTCACTATAATTACAATCACCTATACTTGATTCATAAGAAATAAGCGTATAGCTCTCTCCATCAAAGACATCTGAGACATTAACATCCTCTGCTATAGAAGGACCATTATTTCTTACTTTTATCGTATAAATAGCTTCCGTACCTGCTAATATATGCGTATCATTACCCTCTGAATAGGTTACTAACTTCTCAACCAACTCTATATCAGACATCTCTTTAACCGTAACATCTACACTATCTTCATTGTTTGTTCTATTTGTATCACCTGTAAGTTCAGAATAAGCTTGTGCTGTATTAGTTCTTGTCCCATCTCTCATAGGTCTTGTTACTGTTACATTAACCTCTACACTGTCATTTACATCCATATCACCAAAATCACAAGATATTGTTCCTGTATTATGTGTACATGCACCTACAGAAGTTGTAAAAGAGATACCTGTAGCAGGTCTAGTTCCATGTTCTCCTATATATTGTGGGATAATATCTTTAAATAGTACATGCTCACCTGTGTCTTTACCAATATTTTCTACTATCATAGTGTAAGTAAAGCTATCTTCATCAACTTCTATTACACTGTCACTCGTAGTTTTAGTAATCTTAATATCTGTAATATTATAATCGTCATGACCTGTAGCACAAATACCTACACCCACACAGTCATTCTCCTCATGTTTGTCTAGGGCATCAGGTTCATCACTCCCACCTGAACCTCCTGTACATACAGTATTACTTAAGTTACTATCTTCCACATCAGCTAGTGTAATAATAGTAAGTGTTGCCGTATTATCACCGTTGGCTAAAGCATTAACTGAAGTGTTATAGTCACAAGTAACGGCGTGAGTACCACTGTCAAATGTACAATCCCAATCTGTACCATTGTATTCTATAAAACTCTCATTTTCGTCGAGTACATCTACTATCTGTACAGGTGTAGCCGCTCTAGGACCATTATTATGTACATAGATACTTGAAGTAGCTTCAGAACCAACTGCTACTGGATCTGGTGATTTAGATTTATGCACTTCCAAGTCTGCTTGATCTGCCCATAAGAGATAACTAATTGTATGACTATCATTACTAAGGATAGGATCATCTGTTGTGGTATTAACATCTGCTGTATTGCTATGATTATCTGCAGCACCTGACACGCTAGATGTTGTAGCCGTGATAGTAATAGTCTCTTCTACTCCCGTATCCATTGTGGTATCATCTCTAGTACATGTGACCTCTTGACCTGATATATTACAGTTCCAACCCGTTCTACTAGCTGTAATATCTGTATAGTCATCAGGCAGAGTATCTACTACCTTCACATCTTCAGCTACCATAGGTCCTTCATTTTTAACTACTAATTCAAAAGTAACATTTTGCTCTGCAATAGCAGGTCTTTCTACTATTGACTTAGAGATACTTACATCTGTACCAGCAGTAACAGTCAAATCATCTGTACCATTGTTATCATCAGAATTTACTTCCATCTCCTTGGCACTAACCACAGCTACATTGGTAAATGTTCCTACGGTATCGGTAGTGACTTTAGCATCAAAAGTAAAAGTAGTACTATCATTAATATCTAACTCATTTGAGTAAGTACAAGTAACATCTTGACCACTAGCAGAACAGCTCCACCCTGAACCTGTAGTATTATCTCTAAAACTTAAACCAGATGGTAGTGTATCTGTTACCGTTATTTCTGTAGCTTTGTAAGGTCCTTTATTGCCTACTACAAATTTATAAGTCTCCATACCACCAGCTGCAATAGGGTTAGTAAGACTTGTTTTTGTGAGGTTTAAATCTGCACTTACTTTTATAGTAGTTTTAACTAGCTCAGTGTCATTGGCTGTATTGGCATCATCATCACAATAAATAGTTGCATCTGATTGAAATACACCAGTCGCTGAACCTGCTTTTAGAGTAATAGTAAGATGTTTACTTAAGTTTCCTGCAAAGGTACCAAAATCACAAGTTACATTTGTGTCTCCTTCACTTGGATTATCTCCAGTTAGGTTACAGATACTATCAAGAGAGTTACTTATGTAAGTAAATCCATTAGGTATAGTTATATTAAGTTCTGTATTGTTTGCATCATCCTCATCATTGTTAGTCAATGTTAACTCATAATCGAACTCTCCATTAGCAGGAACGGGGTCCATACTATCTGTAAATACTGTTGGTTGCATATCTTGTGAGGCAAATAGATTGCCTGCAAATACGAAGCTAAAAATAACTGAAAGTAGTATAAACTGAAATATGCTTTTTGGCATTTTAGTTAAAGTATTACTATACATTTCATATCCTTTTTTAAGTAGTGTTATGTAATTGAACTTTAGTTCATTGTTTTTTTATGGTAATGAGGAGGAAACAAGCCCTTCTAGCACTCCAAACATCTCTGTAATGTTTTGGTGGCTCGGCGGTCTGTTCCTAAATAAGGGGGGGGTAAGATCCGTAGCTTTCCGTCCTATTTTCACAAATAGTTTGGCGTTGTCAATAATATAACACAGCTATACTGAATATACTAATATTTTAGATTTATGTTAAGATAGTAAACATATATCCCATACCATAAATACTTTTTATCGAATTATTTGGTAATTTTTTTCTCAATTTAAATACTAAATTACGAATACTATTCTCTTGTATATCTATATTATCTAAATAGAACATTTCCATAATATCTGCATTGGTACTAATTTGATTTTTTTTATCTATGAAAAATTGAAGTAACAGTAATTCATGTTTTGTTAAATCTACTACAACTTCATTATAAAATAATAATCCTAACTCTTGGTTCCAGATATATGCTTCATCTAAATAAGTTAATTCACTATGTTTATCTTTATTTAATTTTTCTAATGGCTGTAAGTTTTGACTTATACTATTTATAGCATCCATAAGTTCATCATATTTTACAGGTTTAATTATAAATTTTGCCACGCCTAGATTTATAAGACTTAACAAGTACTCTCTTTCTGTATAAGCAGAGAGTACTATAATTTGTTGTTTTTTATTCATGCCATAGAGTAACTCACATAATTCAATACCATCTATTATTGGCATCTCAATATCTGTAATAACTACATCAAAATATTTTTCATGTTCTTCAAAGTAACTTTGGTACGTATCAAATGCTTCTTTGCCATTAGAAGCTACATGTACAATAGCAAAGAAATCTTCAAGCATCTCTGCCATGTCATTACGTAAAGGTTCATAATCTTCTACTAAAAGTAATGTAAGTGTTTTAGTTTTAGAAAAAAGTAGTTTAAAATCTACGATAACAGCTCCTTTGATAGGGGGAATTTTAACATAAAAGTAACACCATTATTTTTATTTTGAACAAAAAGTTTACCTAAATGATGCTCTTCAATAATCATTTTAGACATATATAGTCCTATCCCTGTTCCATTTTTATCCATCTTTGTACTAAAGTAAGGATCAAAAATCTTCTCTATTATATTTTCAGGTATTCCTCCTGCATTATCATTAATTGCTATAATCACCTCATTACTTATATCATAAGTATAAATTAATATTACTCTTTCTTTTATCTTATTATCTATAAATGCTTCACTACTATTTTGTAAAATATTTAATATTACATGTATCACTTCATTGTTAAGAATAGATATCTCTTTTTGACTTTTTAATTTACAAGACACCTTAATTTTATTTTTATTTAAAGATATACTTATCATTGATAAAGCTTTTTCTACCACTAGATTAACAGACAAGCATTCTGTTTTATCTTGTTTTTTAAAAAAGTTTCTAAAATCATCTACTGTCTCTGCCATCGCAGATACATATTCATCTATAATATATAATTTATTATCCAAATAATCAATACACTCCTTTTGTCCTTTTACACTAGCAAGGTTAAATTTATTTAGTGCAATTTTAGAATGAATACCCATTACTACAGCAGATACTGCCCCTAAAGGTTGAGACCATTGATGGGCTATCATATTTATAGCTTCACCCATTTGAGCCAATCTTGACTGTTGCTGTAGTTGTTTCTCTTTACTTTTTATCTCTTTAACTACTGTATCTATTTTACTTTGTAGCATATCATTGGCTTTTTTTAACTCTTCTTTTTGTACGATTATTTTTATTTTTTCTATTTCACTCTTTTGTAGCAGCCGAATACGATACAAAATAACAAGTGCTAGTACTAATGATTCTATTAATATACCTATAAGTGCTGAGTTATAGGTAAACCAATTATAAGGAACAATTCCCAGAAAAAAAAGAAGATTTATTAAAGTAAACAGTAAGAAAAAACCATTTCCTATAAGAAATATAAGCGCTAAAGCATTTCCTTTTCTATAGATAAAATAGGTAGATAAAATAAGTGCAAGAAACAGGTATGTGTATGTATATGAAGCTATATTTAATACCAATGAGATATCAAATACTCCTATCATTATATTGAGTATAAATAACCATATAATACTGTTTAGGATTCTCTCTTCTCTTAAGTATTTATATTTTGTATTAAATACTTTTTGCGTAAATAGTACTAAAAAAATAGGTATAACCAACACTATAAGTAATATATATTCTGTATTAGGAGTATAATAAAAACGATATTCACTAGCTAAGATTCCTGAAAGTTGAATCTCCCATAAAAATGCACTTCCCAGATAGAGAATATAATAAAGATATTCCTTATATGTTGTTACAAAATAGAGTATACTATGATATAAAATAAGTGCAATTAACATACCTAATATCAATAGATAATAGGTATGTGTCTGTTTCATTCTTTCATCTGAAGCCTCTTCATCATACAAAGCAATATTAAAGTATTGATAATCTAACATTTTATTTTTAATGTAAATTGTCTTTTTAGTATGAGCATTAAGTTTAAAAGGAAAAATTGCATCTGTGCCATGCATAATCTCCATATTTATCCCTTTAGATAAAGTAACTTTATATTTTTGATATGTACCATTATCGTCTATATCAATAACCTCCATCTCTTCAGAGAGGTATGAAATTTTATTATGTAAAAAAAGTGTTTTATCTTCTTTTGTACGATTTTCAATATTAAACCTCAACCATGTAGTAACAGCTTTTTTACCTAAACTACTTTGACTGTTTACTCTATGAAAGTTTTTTTCTCTTACTTCATCAAATAACATATTTTCATCTTTATCTACAAAATATTCCAGTTCAAAATTATCGATATTGGTATTTTTGGTATCTAATGTTACTAAAGGTATGGCAGTTACAGGAAGCGTAAAAACGAATAGTGTAAAGATAAAATAAAAAATTCTATACATTAATTTGGCTCTATATTTATTTTAGATATTTCATTGCTGTAGCAATAATATCATCATCATCTTTACTAGGTGACTTTAGTGTCACTCTCTCTTTGCTCTCTTCTATAAACTCTATAAAGACATTTTCACCATAAGAGGAGACTTTAGATATACCTTTTTCACGTGCTAAAACTTTCATGACTATCACATCTATAAACTGTCTTGTTATCGTATCTAATTTACCAAAACGATCTGCTATTTCAGACTCTATCTCATACACCTCACCCGTACTTTCACAAAGGGAGAGACGACGGTAAAGTTCTAAGCGTAACCTATCCTCTTCTATCAGCTCTTCATTAAGGTAAGCATCTATAGAGAGTTTCATATCTATGTTTTGTGCCACCTCTTTGTCTTGTCCTGAAAGCTCCTTAATGGCATCTTCAAGCATACGCAAGTAGAGTGAATATCCTATCTGTTTTATATGCCCACTCTGTGCTTCCCCAATAATATTACCTCCACCACGTATCTCTAAGTCATGAAAAGCAAGTACTGCACCACTTCCTAAGTCTGAATGTGACTCTAAAGCGATTAAACGTCTTTTAGCATTGTCAGTTAAACGCTCTTTATCACTTACCATAAAGTAACAGTACCCCTCTTTTCCTCCACGTCCAACACGCCCTCTAAGCTGATGTAAATCTGCGATACCAAAATTATCGCTTCCATCAACTATCATAGTGTTGGCATGAGGCATATGTATCCCTGACTCTACTATAGAAGTAGCTAGTAGGACATCATACTCTCCATTTTCAAAAAGCATCATCTCATCTTCTGTCTCTTTAGCAGAGATTTTGGAGTGTAGTACAGCGATACGAAGCTTAGGTAAAATCTTTAGTAGTACCTTTTTCTTCGCTTCTATCCCCGCTATGGAGTTAAAAACATAAAATATCTGTCCCGCACGACGCATTTCACGTAGTATCGCCTCTTTTATGACTTTATCATCATAAGATTTTACAAAAGTTCTTACCCCTTGACGCTCTGTTGGTGGTGTGAGTATTTCAGAAAAGCTTTTTACATCTGACATCGCAAGATTTAAACTTCTAGGAATAGGTGTAGCAGACATAGAGAGAAGATGCACGTCTATGGCTATCTCTTTCAGTGCCTCTTTCTGTTTGACTCCAAACTTATGCTCCTCATCTATGATAACAAGTGCTAAATTTTTAAATTTTGCTTTAAGTAAAGCGTGTGTACCCACTACTACATTTAACCTACCATCTTCAAGTGCTTCGAGCGTAGCTCTTCGCTCCTTTGCTGTAGAGAATCTATCTAACTTCCCCACCTTAATATCATAAGTAGCAAAACGCTCTTGCAGACTTTTAAAGTGTTGTGAAGAGAGCAGTGTTGTAGGGGCTATCATCATCGCTTGGTATCCATTTTTCACAGCAACAAACATCCCATTCATCGCTACTTCAGTTTTACCAAAACCTACGTCTGCTGAGAGTAATCTATCCATCATACGACCACTTGACATATCATCTAACATACTGTTTATTGCTTTTGCTTGGTCTTCAGTATGAATAAAACCTGCTTCTGACATAAAAATAGCATGCTCTTCCATGTTTCGCTTAAACTTAATACCCTTTTTCAAGTGACGTTGAGCAGAGAGGTTAATAATCTGTGAAGCTATAGCAAAAAGTTTCTCTTTCACTTTGGCTTTAAGCTTTTTAAAACTAGCTTTCCCCATACGGTCAAGTACAGGCAACGCCCCACCCTCTGCTACATAACGGTCTATAACTTCAAGACTAGAAACGGGTATAAGTAGTGCATCTTCATTCTGATAATGCATCACTACAAACTCACTCAAAGAGCCTAAAATCTCTCTTTTTTCTATACCTTTAAAGATACCTACTCCATGGTTCTCATGTACCACATAGTCACCAGGTTTGAGTTCATCAAGTATAATACTAGCTTTTTTTACTTTTTTTCGTTTAAGTGGTTTGTTGAGTGAGAGTATCAGTATCTCACTACCAAGTATGTTAACAATCCCCTCTTGATAAACAAACTCTATATTGGCAAAAGAACCTAGCTCACTTCCTCGAACTATACTCTCATTTTTTGCTATGATAATAATCTTTTTATCTTTATGTGACTCTAACAACTTGTTAGGGTTGACTACTTCTAAGTCACGGTATTTATGCCCCTCAGGGATAGCAGGTAAGCTAAAGGCTTCTCTTTCTACTAGTGGTTTAGTAAGGTCATACACCTCTTTAAGCTCATCATCTAAAGAGGTTGCCCAAACTCCTGAAAACTGCCCTAATGCACTCTCTCCTAACTCATCTAAATGCCATAAGCCTAATGAATCTATATCTTTAACAAAGGTATCGTATCTACTTCTTTCTGTTCTACCTTTTAACGCATTATATTGTGCTTCATCTAAAGCCAAAAATGCTGCGGTAAAAGTAAAATCTTCTAACTCTTCGCTCAAGCGTTTTTGCGTATTTTCATCATAGTGCTGTATCGTCTCAACCTCTTCATCAAAAAGTGAAATACGATAAGGTTTTTCAGCATCTATGGGGAAAATATCTATAATATCTCCACGAAAGGAGACCTCTCCTCTTTGTGAAGCAATATCTACAAAGTGATACCCCCACTGGTAGAGCTTATCTTTTAACGCTTTTATAGTCAGAGTATCACCAAATTCAATACACTCAGAGCTAAAAAATTCTGCTTTAGGAAAAGGCACTAAGAGCGTACGAAGAGGCGAGATAAGTAGTTTTTTCTTCTCACTTGCATGGTAGTTTGCAAGTTCTATAAAAAGTAACTGCACATCTTCCCCATAAGCTCGCATATCCTCCCCTACACTCACACGCAAATCAGGTAAAACAAAAGTATCATAACCGAGTAAAACTGCAACATCACGAACCTGCACAGCCTCTTTATCGTTATTACAGATAAGAAGTTTCTCCTCTTTTAACGTCTCTAGGTATTGGTAAATATTACTTTGGTACATTTTGCATTCTTTCGGTTTTGGATTTTACATTCATTTTTTACCTTTTTATTCTATTGTACTTCTTCCAAATTAGGTTTTGCAAGATATTTAATAAATGTTACTTTTATATTAAGAGTTTTTTAATTGCTCAATCTCTTCAATACTTAAACCTATTTTTAATGCAATTGTCTTGCTATCTAAAACATCTAATAGATTTTTTGCTATCTCATAAGCTTTCTTCTTCTCCCCTTTTCGTTCAGCAGTCTCCAATGCATTTATCTCATCAAACTCTTTTAAAGCCATATACTCATACACTTCTAACTCTTGTTTGTTCCAAGTGGTTTGTGTAGCGATGTTAAAAGCCTCTTTAAATGGTTTAATACTTTGATAAGTTTGAGGAATGAGTGTTAAATCATTGGCATTTTTGATAAAAAATATCCATTTATCTAAGATAGTCTCAAGTTCATCTAAGCTTTTATTGAACTTTGGTAACTCTATAAAACTAAACTCAAAATCTTCTAAATCTTGTGTTTGTGTCTCTTGATTGATGATAAGATGTCTTGATATATAACTCTCATTTTCAAAGATATTAAAGTTTAGTAGTCCTATAAAATAGACTCTTTTGAGTTTGGTATATTTATTACCTTTTGGAAGTTGAGCTACATAGGCTTTGGCTGTATAGTAGAGGCTTCTTTTTGCAAAATCTCCTAAATCTTTCTTTTGCATCTCTACGATAAACTCTTCTTTTTTTTGATTGGTCGCTCTTATATCAAGTATTGTCTCTTTAAGTTCAGGAATTTTTGGCACTTGGTAGGGATTTGCAAGAGTTACATCAACAATGGTTTGTTCATCTTTAAAGTCTAAAACACTATTGAGAAATGAGATTAAAATCTCTTTATGTCTCTCATCTCCAAATATCTTTTTAAAAGCTAAATCATTTTTGGGATCAACAAATTGCATTTAATCACCTTTTTTATAGGATTATATCAGTTTTTCTATTCAATTATTCCAAAATTCGGAAGAGATGCTTTAGTGTCGCCCTTTGACGAGACTAAAGCCATCGTGTCTGATAGATTTTCTATATATCTCCCAAAATATTTAATCAAAATATTTCCTTATTTATTTTATGTCTCACTATTATACCCTTTCAAAAACCTCTCAACCACATAAAAAGAACCAAAGACTAGATAGTTCTCATTACTATCTATCTGAGTATTAAAATGACTATAAGAAATTTTCAATTTATTTAACGCCTCTTCTATCGCTTCTAAAGTGGTAGCTCTTTGTGAATCTATAGCTATAATCTCTACACGTTTGATTTTTGGTTTTAGTGTACGCAACACCAATTCATAATCTTTATCATCAAGACTATTATAGATAAGAACTACTGGTTCTTTTAAAGCTTTGACTATAGCTTGTGCAGCTAAAGGGTTGTGTCCTACATCTATACGAATATTTTTAGTTAAGGGGTAAAAACGCCCAAAAAGTTCTAAAGATTTTAAATCATTTACATCGTAGTCTATATGTAAAATATCTAACGCTTGTAGTGCAACAGTAGCATTCTCTACAAGATAATCACTCCAGCCCTTCTGCTTAGCAACCATAAGCAACTTAGGAGAAACAGACTCTGCCCCACTCCATGAACAAAGAGATAACTCTGCACCTAGATTTTGACAAATACCCTCTGCAACCTCTAACACTTCACTATATACTTGTGGGGCTAAGAGGAGGTGGTTTTGTATGCTTCGTATTTTTGTAGAGGCTATCTCTTCTATTGTATCGCCTAAAAAAGCTTGATGATCTATACCTATGGGAGTGATAATACTCAACTCTTTATCACACACATTTGTCGCGTCAAACTCTCCACCTAAACCAGCTTCAAGCACCATAATATCACACGCTTCAAACACTACAAAAGCCAAAAGAGTAGTATATTCAAAATAGCTCAAGGCATGACTCATCTCATCACCTAACATAACAAAAAGTCTTTGATGTGCTACCTCTAACACCTCATCAGAAGCATCTTCACCATTAAGCCAGATACGTTCATTAAATTTTACGATGTGAGGAGAGGAGAAATGCCCTACACTTTGACCACTCTTGTAAGCCAAATGTGCCACCATCCGTCCAGTTGAGCCTTTACCATTTGTACCTACTACATGAACTGTACGAGGTTGAACAACATGAGGCTTTAACATCTTATAGGCTATATGCACACGCTCATGGTCTATCTCTTTATAATAGAGTGGTTTATTTTCTAAAAAATCTTTAAAATTCATCTTTATTGCTTCTTACTTTTTAACATCCCTTTTGCACTCACATACGCCAAAAACTGATCTAGTGCTTTTTCCAAGCCACTACGTATCGCTTCTGTTCTTAGTGCTGAAGAGTAGAGTGAACTTGCCTCTATATCTGACTCATGTACTGTGGTAATTTCTTTACTTACCTTACCTTCTTTTGTCTGCATATCAAACTTCACTTTTATGTTAGCTCGATAACGCGTTACATACCCATCTTCATACGCCAAAGGGGTAAAAGTACTCCCCTCATACGAGATATAGATTTGACTTGTTGCATAAGCTTTAGAGACGATTTGAGATTTAAAACGCGTATAGACTATACGGTTTATCTCATCTTTTACAAAAGGTGCATTCTCTGCTTCTGCTTTATCGACTAATACCTCTACATATATTTTATCGGTAAATATATTTTTAATCACATGAGAAGAGGGTTTATAGCCACAAGAGACTAAGAGTAATAACCCTACTAATAAAGTAAATAGTTTTAATCTGTGTTTATCTGTATATTTCATTATTTCCTCAGATTTTCCCTCACAAACTATCTTTACCATGCTCTCACCTCATGGTTCTGTGCTATCTCACTTCTAAACATCTCTGCATCTAAAGTAATAGCAATAATTTTATCTTCTCTATTTTTAGAAAGATTGATAAATGCTATATCATCATCATCATTCAGCTTTTTAGAAACTCTACTATAGGACTCTATAGCTTCCTTTGAATGTGTAGTAGCAAATATTTGTACGTTTGTCTCTTTAGATATTGTTAAAATTATCTCCCACATTTTATCAAACAATTCATAGTGAATACCATTTTCTATCTCATCTATAAACAATACACTATTTTCTAAAGTAAGAAGTGAAATCATGATATTGATAAATGTCTTTACACCTTGACCATAAAAAGAGAGTTTTTCCCAACCATCTTTATAAAGTTGTGCTTCGTTATTAATATAGTCTAGTTTTCCAATACCAAATAGTTCTTTGAGGTATGCTTCTAAAATAGGTAGTTTATTGTTAAGTTTTAATTCACTAATTCCTCTATTATACATCTCGTCAAAATCTGAAAAAGCAGAAATATATAAAGGTGAAAAATACATATATGAGTATTTTATATGACTATCTAAGAGACTATATAAAGTATTATAATCAAAGTTCTTTTCATTTTTAAAAGGAATCTTTAATAAAAATATATTCTCTTTATTATTAAAATACAAGGCATTATTGTCATTTAAAACCATAGAGATATTTTGATGGTTTAAAATAAGATTTTTTAAATATACTTGTCTATCTTCCCTTCGTAAAACACTATTTACCAAGTTCCTATGCGTCTGTATCTCCAAAAGTTTCTCATAGAGCATACTTGCATCTGTTGATGTACACAATAAACAAGCATCTAAAAGCGTACTCTTCCCAACATTATTTCGCCCACCTATAAGATTAACTCTTTTGAGATTATCTACCTCAAAATCTTTAAGGCATTTGTAGTTTTTTATTTTTAGAGTTTTTATTTTTTGCATAAATATACTTTTACTCCTTTTTAGTCTGTACAATTACATGGTAAACTGTTCTCAAGATATTCCTTATTTTGACCATTTTTAATTATTTCATAAGATATTTTTCCATTCACACCAAAAAAATTGATAAATGGATTTTCTTCTTGTGTTTTAATATCTCTTTTTTCTGCCACTAAGTCTCTTTGATACTTCTTTTCTATTCCAATCCACCAATCAATATTTTCGGGACTTTTATTATCAGTAATAGTATCTATTTTTGATAATTTATTTCCACCTTTCATAAAACAGTAGACACTGTCCAGTTTCACCACGTTATACCATTCCATTCAAAGAGGTAGCATAGAAATCATCAGGAGAAATCTTAAATATTTTAGGTTCAGTTTTGAACCAACTCTGTACAGCTTCATAAGGAGTTCTGACTTTTAACTCTCTTCTTAAACTACCATCTCTTCTGTTTATATTGTAGTATATCAAGAACTTTTGTAAATCTTCTTTTAATTCTTTTATATTTTTATATGTCTCTACTTTAATAGTTGCATTTTTAATTGTACCATTTACTCTCTCTACCATTCCATTGGTTTGAGGTTTTGTCGGTGTTTTCGTGGGAAAACACCCTACGGGAACTATATTTCCAATCATTTATATTCTCTACTAGACCATGTTTTATGGGGTTGTTATAGATATAGTTTAGGATGTTCAGATAATCTTTTTCATCTCGAATGGTATGTTCATAAAATCTTTTTTACCACACACCAGATAGATTGCGTCTATAACTTGAAGCTGTCAAGTTCCATCGTGCTTCATCTTTTACTTTTTGCTCTAACTCATAGGTAAAACTTCTTTTAATATGAGCAATAATTTTTGAGTACTCCTTTGGATTTTTAGGAGTAATTATCATGTGTATATGGTCAGGCAAAATAACAATGGCATCTATTATGTATGTATATCGTTTTTTACTACGACGAAAACTGTCACGCAACAACTCAATATTTCCAATAAGAAGAGGTCTTCTATGTTGAGTTATGATAGTTAACAACTTCCAAAGTATGGATACTTTTGTTATCTGCATGCATTAACCCAAAGGATGATAGCTATGCATCGTCTCTGCTAAGTTCTCTTTTTGTATGTGAGTGTAGATTTGTGTTGTCTCTAAGGAGCTGTGTCCTAGTAGCTCTTGTACTACACGCAAGTCTGCACCCCCTATGATGAGTGAAGAGGCAAAAGAGTGTCTTAGGACGTGGGGTGAGACACCTAAGTATTTTTTGACTATCTTATAGGCAGAGATACGACTGAGACGTTCGCCACGGTAATTTAACCAAAGGTTAGAAGATTGGATGTTCTCCTCTTTCACATAGGCTATGAGTGCCTCTTGTGCAAGAGGAGCTAAAGGAACCATACGCTCTTTCTCTCCTTTAGCAAAACGTATCTTTACCCACCCCTCAACGATGTCTGTTCTCGCTACACTCAACGCCTCAGAGACACGACAACCACTTGCATACAAAAAAAGTATAAGTGCATAGTCACGAAGTCCTAGTACTGTACTTCTGTCTATGTTTTGTAGGGCTTGGAGTATCTCTTCATTGTTTACGTATTTGGGTAAGTTTTTAGGTATTTTTGCCATGGGTATTTTGATTTTAGTATGGTTAAAGTTTTGTAAATGGCAAAAGTGAAAAAAAGTGTTAATAGCTGAGAGTTTTCGGTTAAGTGTTCGTTTGTTTTTAAATGTAGCTAAGAAAGTTAAGACATCAACAGTCTCTAGTTTAGTGAGTGTTTTTTCTGTAAAGGTTTCAAGCTGAGTAAGGTCTGTAAGGTAGAAAGAGATAGTTTGAGTATCAAGTGCCTTTGTGACACTTAAGTACTCTTCAAAGGCTATGAGTAAATCACTCATAACCTAGTTCTGAAAGTTCTATAATCGTACCATCTTTGTAGAGTTTACTCCCTGCTATAAACGCTGGGCTATCTACCTCTCCTAACTCATAGACTCTGTTTTTACTCAAGTCTGAAGAGAGTACTATAAGTGAACCTTTTTGATCTAAAGCAAATACTTTTCCTTTAAATACTGTAGCAGTAGCGTAATGTGCATACTCAAATTTCTTTTTAGCAATCTCATTAAGGCTACTATCAAGCTTGATGACTTCACCCTCTTTGGTAAAGAGATAAATCTTCCCTTTAGATGTCACCACTTCTGAAATGTTAGCACGGTATTCATACTCACCATTTTCACCAAGAGTGATAAGTTTTCGTGGTGTAGCTGCTACCATAGTATTACCCATACGAGAGAGATAAACAACATTATTAAAAATCTTTTCACTACTAATATAAACTACTTTTGCATTTTCAGTGTCACCTGCTGAGTCTAAAATAATAATTTTACCATCTAGCATAGGCATCACAGCTAAACTGTCAATAAACATAGGACTCGCAGCTCTTGTATCAATAGCAAATGTTCTCTCCGAGCGGTTCTCTATAATCTTTTTGTTCTTTTTAATGTGATAGATACCAAAGGTATTGTTATTTAAGATATACGCTATCATACCTCTATAAATAGTAGCAGATACGATAGGCACATGAAGAGAGATAGAACGCAGTGTCTCACCAGTCTTTTTGTTAATAATCTTCAACACACCCTCAATGTTACCAGCCAATACATACGTAGAACTTTGACTTAAAAATCTATATCCTTCTCCAAGAGTAATATGACTTACCCCTTTAGTTGAGATGTATCTACTGTTGTTAAGTGTTGCACCATTTCTACTAATATTTACAATACTTCCACTGTATGTAGAAGTTGTAGTTGTAGGTGCATAAGTCTCCTCAGGTTCAAAATATTTTTTACTACTACATCCTGAAAGAACCAATCCAGCAGTTACAAATGTGATGAGTAATAACTTTTTCATTATTTTGCCTTTATAGTAGAGTGCTTAAGTAGTAATGCCAATGTAGAGAGTGAAGAACCCTCACCTATAAGTTCTAGTTTTTCTTTAGCTGTTTGTGTATCACCAGCTTTTATAGCCAAGTATGCAGCTTGAAACAGTGCCATCTCTTTGTAAAGCTTAGAATCAGTACTCTTACCTTCTAGTGTTGCACTAATGTACTTACTAGAGTCTGCGATAACTTCATTTTTACTATGCATTAATGTAGCTAAAGCTTTGCTATCTTGCTTTTTAACTGCCTGTGCATAAGAGAAAAATTCAAATAAAGCAGGGTTTTTCTCTTTAAGTTCAGAAAGAGCATCTTTATCTTCAGCATTCTCTTGTAGTGTTAAAAATGCACTGTTTGCTTCATCTAATTTCTTTTCATGCATTGCTTCCATTGCAACTTTTCCAACAAAAAAGAGTAATAATGCAATTGCTAAAGTCCAGATAAGTAATTTATATTTTTTATAAATCTCTTCTATCTTAAAAGCACTCTCAAGTATCTTCTCATCACCACTTAACTCTTTTTTCACGTAATTTACATCATCTTTAATGCTCACTTACTTCTCCTAAAACAAATTTAATTAACTATATTATACCTTTTGGAGTTAAAACTTAGCTACAACTCTACAACGGTTATGCCTAAGTTTCCAGGCATTCGGTAAAACTTCTCTATTTTAGGATGTGATTTTAAGTACTCAGCTACAAGTTTTGAAAGTACACCTCCTCCTGTTCCATGAATAATCTGCACTTCATTCAAACCATTTACCAGTGCATCTGAGAGAAATTTATCTACAGTATCTATGGCTTCATCGGCGTACATACCTAAAAGTTTTACAGAGATAGATGCACCAGATTTCTCTATGTGAACCTTTACCTCTTTAGGTTTAGGCTTTACTTTTACTTGTGGGGTATCACCTCTTCTTTTAAGCTGAGACAGTGGTACTCTCATCTTGAGTCCATCGACAATAATAGTCGCATCTTTACCGCGAAGAGAGAGCAGTTCACCTTTATGAGAACGATACTTTACTTTATCTCCAGCTTTAAGTGCCTCTTCTTTAGCTAGTTTTATCTCTTTTTGTTGAAACTCTTTTCTTTGGTGAGCTACGTTGAGTAAGCGTCTGCCCTCTGTGGACTCTTTAGCTTTGAGTGCTTCTCTTGCTTTCTTTGTCGCTGCGTTATAACGATTTTCAAGTGTTGCTATGGCTTTTCTATGATGCTCTTGGAGTCTAAACTCTTCATCTTCAAGCTTTACTTTAAGCTTCTCTACAGACTTCAACTCTTCATCTATTTTCCCGATTTTTAGTCGCATTTCACGTTCTAGTGTGGTAGATTTTTCTATGAGTTCATTGAGGTTATCTTTATCTTCTCCGTAAACAACCTTTGCTTTGTTAACTATGGAAATAGGAACACCATACCGTTGGGCTGTCTCAAAAGCGTAACTTTTTCCTATACTTCCTTGTAAAAACGTATAGGTAGGCAGACGGCGTTCTTCATCGTAAAGTGCAGCTATAAGTTCTACTTGCTCATCGGAAGCCATGAGTGAAGCTAGACGTTTGTGGTGGGTTGTTACGATAAAAGTAATACCTTTTTTACGTAACTCATCTAACATCACACGAAAAAGACTCGCAGCTTCATCGGAGTCTGTTCCAAGCTCTATCTCATCTACCCCAACGATAGCATCTTCTTTAGCAAAAAGTTTAGCAAACTCTTGCATACGCCCTGCAAAAGTTGAGATGTCATTTTTTACAGACTGAGGGTCGTCTATAACTGCTTCTATGCTCTTGTAGTGTCCCACCTCTGTCTTAGAGGCATCACACTTAAAAGGAAGCAGATACTTAGACATATAGACTGCACTAAGCATCGACTTAAGTAACATCGTCTTACCCCCAGCATTTACCCCAGTAACTAACATTATCTGCTTATTCATATCCATCGTAATAGGTACAGGATTTTCTATGGCAGGGTGTGCAAACTCTTGTAACTTAATGCGTTTTGTTTTGCTTGGAAGTATAAACTCAAACTCTTTAGCCCTTGCAAAATTTACCCGTGCTTGGTAGTGGTCAAACCTGTCGTACTCTTTGTTGATAAAAGCTAAAAAGCGTTCCCATTTAAAGAAGACTGCTGAAATCTCTTTACAGTACCTATAGATAATCTCCTCTTTACTACTCAGTAATGAGGACTCTTTCTCTTTAAGATGTGAAATACTTTGAGGTATGATGTAAAAGAATCCCCCTGCACTTCTAGCAACGACGGTAGCCTTGATAGCGTTATTAAATCCACCACGAACAAGGAGTGTCTCTTCTCCACCATTGTAGTGTACTTGTGTATCTACAAGGTAATCTCTAAGCTTACTAGAGTGTGCTAGTTTATAAAGTGTCTCTTTAATATCTACTCTGTTTTGCTTAATGGCACGTTCTAGCTTAAAAAGCTCAGGGTCACGTTCAGAGTTGATGCTCCCCTCTTCTGTAAAATAAGCGATAATCTCTACTATCTCTTCAGGTATCTCAATGCCTTTTATCCATGAGAGAAGTGGTTCACTAAACCCTATGGCACTTAAAGTGTTAAAATACGAGAACATGGTAACAAAAGCGTATATCTCATCTAACGTAAGTATGGCTTGTTTTTTGATACGTGCTAACTCTCTGTCTAAGTTTGGAACTTCATGAGGGGTAGGAAACTGTACTTTAGAAAGTGCTGAGATATAACGGAAATGTTGATTGATATCTCCTTGCATCACTACAGACTTCTCTCTAGCTAAAAACTGTTTAAACTGATGTATATAGCCATCAAGATCTAATTTTTGTATAATTGATTTTTCATTTAGTTGTTGTGTTGACACCTGCTGTTTCCTCTAGCGATAATTATTGAAATTATACTGTAAACTACTTGTAGAGATATTCACTAAAATTTAAGATAGTATAGCTAAGCCTCTCCACGTATCTGGTAAGTAATATCTCCTGCACCAAAAGCACTTACTAATCCTTCTGCATACTCTTGAATGATATGCCCATCTTTAAATACTTTTACTACTCCATCTTCTTTTGTTACAGAGTCAGCCATAAGTAGTTTATAACGGCTAAATGCTCCTTTTAAGTCTATATCTACTTTTAATTCCCCTGCTGACCAAATGGGTAAAATAACCAATTCATCTACACCTTCAAAACACTCTACAAATGCATGTAAGTTGTCCATAGTACGGCTATATTTATGTGGTTGCCAAATGACATTGAGTTGTTTAAACCCACGTAACTCTTTATAGGTTTGTAAAGACTCCATCGTTACTTTTATCTCTGTTGGATGGTGTCCATAGTCATCTATAACTACACAGTTTTCTTGGTTTTGCACAATATCAAAACGCTTTTTAATACCTTTATAGTTTAGTAAATTTTTACGTATATCTTCTAGCTCTTCACCTAACTCTAATGCTGCTAAAATAGCCAATGCTGCATCTAAGGCGATGTGATGACCAAAACCAAAGACTTCAAACGCACCCAAATCCAAAAGTTCAAACTTTGTATGGGGTTCGCCATCGACTAAAACAAATTTTACATTTTTTATCTCTTTAGAGGGGTAGAGCTTGATACTCTCCATCTCTAAACTACTCAGAAACGTATCTTCTGCATTTATCACACGTATTTGAGCTAAACCTAAAAAGTTTCTATAGGCGTTGTAAAAACGCTCTTCATCATACTCATAGTACTCCATATGTTCAGGTTCAACATTAGTAACGATGGCTAAGTGTGGGTTAGAGTTTAAAAAACTCTCATCACTCTCATCTGCTTCAAAAACGACTTTTTTATTTGGGTAATTACGAACATTTGAACCAAACTCTTTACTAATAGCCCCTATGAGTGCATTAGAATGAGGTATAACAGAAGAGAGCATCGCAGAAGTGGTACTTTTACCATGAGCTCCACCTACAGCATAGACCTCTTTATCCCCTAAGATGTCTATAAGTGACTCTTTACGAGAGAGGAGTTCTATCCCTAACTCTTTTGCTTTTTTGTACTCAGGATTGTTAGGACGTACAGCTGCAGAAAAGATCACTTTATCTACCCTTTCTACTGCATCTTCATGATGAGGAATAGTCACCTTAGCATCAAAATTAGTCGCTAAATCATTGGTAATTTCCGACTGTTTTATGTCTGAACCAGAAATCTTGTGTCCATCATTTGCCAAAAACTTAGCCAATGCAGAGAGTCCTATCCCACCTATACCTATAAAATGTATTTTTTTGTTTATCATGATTTCTCTTCTATTTTTTTGTTTTGAAATTGTACCATTAAAATATCAAAGATACTATGTTTACTCTCTTGGCATACACTGTCGCATAGCTTTCATATTTTCTGCTTTATTGACACAAGGAATCATGACATTTAAATACTGTTCAAGAAAACCAAGAATCTCTTTTTTTGTTGAAGGACTCCACTCATCAAAAGGCTCCTCTTCCTCACCACCCATAGCATTGGCTTTAGAGTTACAGATGTTTGCCTCTTTGAGTGTATTTGCTTTACTTAAACACTCATATCCAAAACGCATCATTTTTTCATCTGCTAACATCTCTTGCTTCATACGTGGCAACATCGCTTCCATCATAGAGTTTTTCATCGCATCTTCTTGTTGCGGCGTAGGCTCTTCGCCATTTTTAAGCCCACTATTTTTAACGACAGTTGCTAACATACTTCCTAACTCTGCCATCTGTTGACTCGTTGCTTCAGCTTCTACTTGTGCTTTTTTATCCATAGCGGTAAGTTTACTTCTATCTAACTTTTCACCATACTCATTGTAGATAGGGAAATCAGGAAGTACAAAATCATCTTTAGAGAGTGTCATATCAAACCCCACTTTTGTAGCAACTTCTGTGTTTTTAATACCCATCATATCTGTCTCTACTTTAAGTACAATACCCTTATAGATACACTGCTTTGTACCCATAAGTTCCCACACATTACAGGTATATCCTAACACACTATCTGTGCCAGTTTTTTTACCACCCATCTTTTTCATCATCTCTTCACCCATCTGCTTCATGTTTTGTCCACCAAATAAAGCACCCATTGAGCTACTCATATTTGCCATACGCATGATACGTTTAGCTTTGAAATCCACTTGATAAACCATACCCTCTTTCATGTATGTCATGGTATGCGTCTTTGTAACTTTTTTCTCTCCCATGATAGTCTGTTTCTCTATCTTGTTCTCTTCAGTTAAGTTTTTTGCTCCGTATGCGTCAAAGATAACTCTTTTTTTACCAATACTTTGTAACTTTTGCCCCATAATCTCACCAGAGCCTTTGATTTTATACTCTATCTTTCCACTCTTTACATCGTACATTTTTATCTGATTTCCATTTGCTACTAATGCACTACTAGCTAGAACTACTGCTAAACTTAATTTTAATATTTGTATCATCTTCTCTTCCTTATTTTGTAAACATGTCAAGTTCTTTACTCATCTCATCGAACTCTTTATCGGCTTTATCATTCTCTACACTCTGCTTTTTCTTCTCTTTAGGGGTTTTCTCTTGTATCATACCACTAAATGCACCCAATATAGCACCAAGTTCTTTAAGTTTATCAGCATCCTTTTGGGTAATACCTTTTATCTCTATCTTCTTGTTTCCTATGGTTATTGGTTTAGTTGTAACGACCTCTTCATCAGCAGTATCTGCTTTTATCAGTTCCTCTTTGCTTGCTTCTGTTTTAATGTCTGTCATATCAACAGTAAGTTTAGAAACATCCCCACCTACTGTAAACTTCACCTCTTTAAGTAGCTCTCCTACTTTAGCTTCAACACTATAATCTCCACTGTTTAGGGTTATTTTTAACTTCTTTGAACACGTTGTTTGCTTATCATACACAAGCTGTCCACTACTAGCATAAACCTCATAACTAATTTTATCACTCATAGTGGCACATTTAGCTTCTATAATAAATTGCCCAAAGATTACATGAATTTTAGTCACTTCTCCTGCTTTAACTTCAAATGGTGTTAGCTTTTCAAAGTCATTATAACTTGACTTTAAAATATATTTCCCTACAGGTATCTTTGCATGTCCT
>Ga0256837_1000709_pt1 | contig 26528 bp, 21 predicted proteins | sample 4562384metaG_FD_185976 | JGI IMG/M metagenome (GOLD analysis project Ga0256837, IMG submission 185976) | Hydrothermal vent microbial communities from Guaymas Basin, Mexico - 4561-384 | ecosystem: Environmental > Aquatic > Marine > Hydrothermal vents | place: Mexico: Guaymas Basin | collected... | reverse complement strand
CCATCTGAGCAAGACCTAAGTTTTCAGCTTTTAAAGATACACCAGGACCTGACGTAGCAGTTAATGCACGTTGACCAACCATAGCAGCACCGATAACAGCACAAATACCAGCAATTTCATCTTCCATTTGGATTGAAACACCACCTTTTTTAGGTAAAAGGTCTGAAATAACATGCATTACTTCACTTGATGGAGTTAATGGATACCCACCAAAAAATTTACAACCAGCATCAACAGCTGCTAATGCAGCAAGTTCGTTACCAGTAGATATTACTTCTCTTGTCGCCATTACTTAACTCCTTGTTCACTAAGTGACATAAAATTGTTTGCAACTATCTTCTCTTGACGAGCTTTTGCATCATCAGTTAATTTAGCAAAACTTAAACCTGCCGCTTTTAACTCTTTTCTATCTGCAACGAAAATAGCGAAATCTGGACATGAAAGTTCACACTCATTACATCCGATACAAGCTTCAGGATGGTCAATAGAGATCATTGCACCTAAAGTTGAGTTTTTCTCATATTTCATTCCAAGTACACCTGAAGGACATACTGAAACACATATATCACACGCTTTACAATTGTCTGTATTTACCCATACTGGTTGATCGCCTGGGTTTACCATTGGACTAGCTGCCATATTTTCTCCTGATTATTATATTTGTATACTATTTTTCTTTGATGAAAAAGAATATCTTAGTTTTTATAAGTTTATTCTAAAAAGTGCTACTAACACACCATAAATGTAGTTATTGTTACATTTATGATGCTCGCACTCACTTACTAACTATTTTTTACCTAAAACTTCTGCTATCGCTTTACCAATATCAGCAGGAGAAACAACAACTTTTACGCCAGCTGCTTCAAGAGCATCCATTTTTTCTTTTGCAGTACCAGCAGAACCAGAAACGATTGCACCAGCATGACCCATTGTTTTACCTTTAGGAGCAGTTTGACCTGCGATAAAAGCAACAACTGGTTTAGTAATCTGTTCTTTAATAAGTTTAGCAGCTTGAATCTCTAAATCTCCACCTATCTCACCAATCATAACAATTGCTTCAGTCTCTGGATCAGCTTCAAACATTGGTAAAATTTCATTGTATGAAAGACCAATAATTGGATCTCCACCAATACCGATTGCAGTAGTAATACCATAACCCTCTTGAACAACTTGATTAGTACCTTCATAAGTTAATGTACCGCTCTTTGAGATAAGACCAACATTTCCTTTTTTGAAAATTGAACCAGGCATAATACCTATTTTACACTCACCAGCAGTGATAATACCAGGACAGTTTGGCCCAAGTGTTTTCATACCATGTTTAGTTGCATGCGCTTTAGCCATCTGCATATCTTTAACTGGAGCACCCTCTGTAATAATAACAGCAAGTTCAATTCCAGCTTCAGCAGCTTCCATAACAGCATCACCAACAAAAGCAGGTGGAACAAAAATCATAGAAACAGTTGCACCAGTAGCTTTAACAGCTTGAGAAACAGTATTAAATACTGGTTTACCTAAATGCTCTTGACCACCTTTGTTTGGTGTAACACCACCAACAATATTAGTACCATAGTCTATACACTGTTCAGCATGAAAAGAACCCTCTTTTCCTGTAAAACCTTGAACGATTACTTTTGTATCTTTATTGATTAAAATTGACATATTTAACTATTCTCCTTTTGCAGCTGCTACAGCTTTTGCTGCACCATCACCTAAATCACTAGCAACAATTAAGTTTGATATATTCGCATTTTTAAGAATTACAGCTGCTTCTGGAGCATTTGTACCATCAAGACGAACAATAACAGGAACATTAACATCCGTAATTTTAGTAGCTTCAATAATACCATTTGCGATTCTATCACAACGAACAATTCCACCAAAAATATTTACAAAAATAGCTTTAACTTTAGGATTTTTAAGAATAATCTCAAAACCTTTAGCAACAGTTTCAGCATTTGCACTACCACCAACATCTAAAAAGTTAGCTGGAGTTCCACCCATATAGTTAATAGTATCCATAGTACCCATCGCAAGACCAGCACCATTTACCATACAACCGATTTCACCATCAAGAGCAACATAAGAAAGACCATAGTGAGAAGCTTCTACTTCATCAGCATCCTCTTCAGTTAAATCTCTCATAGCAGCAATTTCTGGTTGACGACCAAGAGCAGAATTATCGAATCCCATTTTACCGTCAAGTGCTAAAAATTCACCTGCACCAGTTCTAACAAGAGGATTGATTTCAATCATCTCTGCATCATTTTCCATATAAAGTGTAAATAACTTTTGTGCGAAAGAGATGATTTTCTTTTGTTCAGCTTTATCTGTAATACCTAAACCAAAAGCAAGTTCACGACCATGAAAACCTTGAAAACCAACAGCAGGGTCAACAGGAATAGTAATGATTTTCTCAGGAGTGTTTTCAGCAACATCTTCGATGTTCATTCCACCCTCTGTTGAAGCCATAATTAAAGGCATCTCTAATTTTCTATCAAGAACAACTGAAAGATAAAATTCATCTTTGATATCAGCACCATCTTCAATATAAAGCTTTTGAACAAGTTTACCTTCTGCAGCAGTTTGATGAGTCACTAAAGTCATACCAAGAATTTCATTTGATAATAATTCTACTTCCTCTAATGACTTAGCAAGTTTAACACCACCACCAAGACCACGACCACCAGCATGAATTTGAGCTTTAACAACCCAAACAGGACCACCTAACTCTTCAGCAGCAACCACTGCATCTTTAACACTTTCAACCATTATACCTTTTGGTGTTGGAACACCATACTTAGCAAAAATTTGTTTTGCTTGATACTCATGTACATTCATTTATTCTCCTTGTTTTAAATTGGAAGTTTATTTAACTTCGTATTGTGCACGACCAGTTTTATAAAGGTCATTACCATAAGCATCGTTTATAACAGTAATAGGAAAATCAACAACTTCCAATTTTCTTACTGCTTCTGGACCTAACTCTTCATAAGCGATAACTTCAGCACTTTTAATCTGTTTTCCAAGTAAAGCTCCTGCTCCACCTGTTGCACCAAAATAAACTGCTTTATGCTCTTGACAAGCATCTGTAACATCTTTATTTCTTTTACCCTTGCCTATCATACCTTTTAAACCCTCAGCAATTAAGCGAGGAGAGTAGGAATCCATACGATAAGATGTAGTAGGCCCAGCACTTCCTATTGGATCACCTGGTTTTGGTGGTGTCGGTCCTACAAAATAGATAACTGCACCCTTCACATCAAAAGGAAGCTCTTTTCCCTCGTCAAGTAAATCAACCAAACGTTTATGTGCTGCATCACGTGCTGTATAAATAGTTCCACTTAGATAAACGATATCTCCACTCTTTAAAGTTTCTATCGTTTCATCACTAATTGGAGTTGTTAAATGATATATTTTGCTCATATTAGTATCCTTTTATATTGTGATGTGAGTATGTCTTGAACTATGACATTGAACATTAACAGAAACAGGTAAAGATGCAATATGACAAGGATTAGATTCGATGTGAACTGCTAAAACTGTTTCAGTTCCACCCATTCCCATTGTCCCAATACCAAGTTTATTCAGTTCTAATTTAATTTCAGCTTCCATCTCTGCCATTTCTGCATCTTCATTAACACTGCCAATATCTCTAAAAAGTGCATGTTTTGAACTGATAACAGCTTTTTCAAATGTTCCACCAATACCAACACCAACAGTAAGAGGAGGACAAGGGTTTGGACCAGCATCAGAAATACACTCTTTTACGTATTCTATAACTCCAGCTTTTCCAGCAGCAGGTGGAAATACTCTTGCACGAGAAACATTTTCACTTCCTCCACCTTTAGCAGCATACTCAATATCTATTTTGTCACCTTCAACAATATCAAAATGAATAATAGCTGGTAAGTTATATCCAACTGTATCTTTATTGTTAGCACGAGTAAAAGGATGACAAGTTGATGCTCTTAAATAACCATCAATATACCCTTTTTCAGTCCCCTCATTGATAGCATCTTTTAAAAGACCTCCAACTATACGAACATCAGCACCAATTTTTACAAAAAATACAGCTAAACCCGTATCTTGACAAAGTGGACGAGCCTCTTTTTTTGCAATATCTGCATTTTCAAGAAGCTGTTTTAAAACCTCTCTACTTACAGGACTTTTTTCATTTTTATAAGCTTCCTTCATTGCGTTTAACGCATCTTCAGGAAGATTTGAAGCTGAATAAACTATGATATCTCTAACATTTTTTACTATCTCTTCATATGCTATTTCTCTCATCTGAACCTCCATATTATTTAATTTTAACTAAAAAAATTGTTCTCTTTTAAAATTTTGATACCATCTTTGACAGAATCAACTGATACACTAAATTTCTCTTTTGTCTCATCATCTAACTCTAACTCAATAATTTTTTCTACACCATTAGCACCTAAAACAATAGGTACACCAACAGCAACATCACTATGACCATACTCACCATCTAAAATTGTACAACAAGATACAATCGCTTTAGAGTCATTAAGTATTGCTTCAACCATATGTGCTATCGCACGTCCCGGTCCATAGTAACCTGATGTTCCAAGATGTTTTACTATCTCAGCACCACCAAAACGAGTTCTTTCAATAATTCCTTCCATATCTTCTTTAGATACAAGTTCGGTAAGTGGAATATCACCAACTGAAACTTTTTGAGGAAGTGGAATCATATTTTCACCATGATCACCAATAACAAGCGAACCAGTTTGATTTGAAGCATAACCAGTTATTTTAGAGATTTGATAAGCCATGCGTGAACCATCAAGTGCACCAGCTAAACCGATAATACGATTAGAATCCCATCCAGTAATCTGCTTTGTAACATAAGTCATAACATCAAGTGGATTTGATACACAGATTATAATAGCATCAGGAGAATTTTCTTTAATATTCTCAACAACTTGCTTTGTTATCTTTGCATTTATCATAAGAAGATCTGCTCTTGTCATATCACCTTTACGAGGTACACCCGCGGTAATAACAACAATATCACAATCTTTAATATCACTTGGCTTCTCAGCAGCAGTTATAATTGTACCTTGTGCAGAATAGTAAGAGGCTTGAGCCATATCAATAGCTTTACCTTTTGCAACTCCCTCTGCAATATCAAAAAGAACTATCTCATGACAAGTTCCCATCATACTTAATGTATATGCAGCAGTTGCACCAACTGCACCAGCACCAACAATACCTACTTTTCTACTTTTCATTATTTATTCTCACTTTTTTCTCTTTCAAATCATCAAAAAAACCATTACCATATAAAATATCTACCATCTCTTGTACTGAAGCAACAGAATTTTTAAATCTAGTTTTTTGAAGTGTTTTAAGTGTCATCTCTATAACTTGCTCTGCACCACCAGCACCAATCATAACAGGAACACCACTTACCATGTCAGAATAACCATAATCATCTTGAAGCATTACAGCACATGAATGAATCTGTTTAGTATCTTTAAGTATCGCATCAACCATAACAGCTGTTGATTTTGCAGGTGCATAGTAAGCTGAACCATCACCTAAAAGATTTACAATCTGAGCACCACCATTTTTTGTTTTCTTAACTATCTCGCCAATTTCTTCGGAATCGAGTAAGTCATCTATGGGTACACCAGCAACTGTAGTAAATTTAGGGAGAGGAACCATGGTATCACCATGACCACCCATAACTGTAGCACGAATTTGCCCTGCTCCATAACCTAGTTTTTCATAGATAAAGTGTGCCATACGTGCAGCATCAAGTATACCTGCCATTCCGAGAACTCTTTCTCTTGGAAAACCAGTATATTTAAGAGCAACATAAGTCATAACATCAAGGGGATTACTGACAACAACTACAATAGCATTTGGAGCATGTTCTTTAATCTCTAAAGCATATGTTTTAACAATTTCTGCATTTTTTACAAGTAAATCATCTCTACTCATACCTGGAGTTCTTGGAGCACCCGCAGTTATAACAACTATTTCACTATTTGCCATATCTTCAGGGCCTTCAGCAGCTCTTACTATAGTATGTTCTCTAGCAGCATTTGCAGCTTGAGACATATCAAGTGCTTTACCTTTTGCTACATCAATATTTCTACCACGAAGTATAACCTCGTGACATGATCCACGCATAGCTAATATAAATGCTACAGTAGACCCAAAATTACCCGTTCCAATGACTGTTACTTTACTTGCCATTTTATTCCTTTGAGTGATTTTAACTTTTGATTTTTAGCTAAGTAATAAAAATTTAGCTAAAAACGAAAAGTTATCTAGCAACTGTATGAAAATACAGTTACTAGTTATAACAATTAAAGACTATATAGAGTCAATAATTGCGTTTAGTGTTGCAGATGGACGCATCGCTTTTTCAGCTTTTGCTTCATCAGGGTTGTAGTAACCACCGATATCTTGAGCTTTACCTTCTACAGAAAGTAACTCTTCAATAATTTTTGCTTCATTTTCAACTAAAGATGCAGCAACTGGAGCAAATTTTGCAGCTAAAGTTGCATCATCAGTTTGAGATGCTAAAGCATTTGCCCAGTACTGAGCTACGAAGAAGTGAGAAGCTTTGTTATCTGGCTCACCACATTTTCTTGAAGGTGCTTTGTTGTTATCTAAATAACCATCATTTGCAACATCAAGAGCAGCAGTAACTACAGAAAGTTCTTTTGAATCATTTTTTTGAGCAATAAATCTTAAAGACTCTGCAAGTGCTAAGAACTCACCTAAAGAATCCCAACGAAGATGTCCTTCTGCTAAGAATTGATCAACGTGTTTTGGAGCAGATCCACCAGCACCAGTCTCATAAAGACCACCACCTGCTAATAAAGGAACGATAGAAAGCATTTTTGCAGATGTTCCTAGCTCTAAAATTGGGTACATATCTGTTAAATGGTCACGTAAAACATTACCAGTTACTGCGATTGTATTTTTACCCTCACGAACACGTGCATTTGTAAATCTAGTTGCAGATGTAATATCCATAAATTGAATATCAAGACCATCTGTGTTTAAATCAGCAAGGTATGTTTTTGCTTTTTTAATCATCTCAGCATCGTGTGCTCTGTTTTCATCTAACCAGAAGATAACAGGAACTTGCTCAATTTGACCACGTTCAACTGCTAATCTTACCCAGTCTTTGATTGGAACATCTTTAGCACGAGACATTCTCCAGATATCACCAGCTTCACATTCAAAACTCATAAGAACACCATCTTCACCTGTTACAGTAACAGTACCAGCTTCAGCAAGTTCAAATGTAGTTGGGTGAGAACCATACTCTTCAGCTTTTTGAGCCATAAGACCAACATTAGCCATTGAACCCATTGTTGTCACATCATATTGACCATTTTTAACACAATCAGCTACCATCTCTTCATGAAATAAACCATATGTACTATCAGGAATAACAGCAACACACTCTACTGCATCACCTTTACGGTTCCATTGTTTACCACCTTCACGTACAACAACTGGCATAGAAGCATCGATAATAACATCGTTTGAAGCGTTAAAGTTTGTAGTACCTTTATCAGAATCAACCATTGCGATTTCTGGGTTATCAGACTCTACGATTGCTTGAAAAGCTGCTTTAATTTCAGCTTCTTTATCATGACCAGCAATTTTAAGTTCTAAATCAGACATACCTTGGTTAGGGTTAACATTTAATGATGCGAAAGTATCTGCATATTTTTCAAATACTGGAGCAAAGAAAACTGTAAATGCATGACCAAACATAATAGGGTCAGAGATTTTCATCATTGTTGCTTTAAGGTGAATTGACCATAAAACATTGTTTTTCTTAGCATCTTCTATTGTTTTAGCTATAAATGTCTTAAGTTTTGCAACTGACATATATGTACCATCTAAAACTTCTTTATCAAGAGCATCAATAGTAGCTAACTCTTTACCATTTAAAGCAATTGTTACTTTTTGAGCTTTATCAAGTGTTACAGATTTTTCATTACCGTAAAAATCACCATCACCAGCCATGTGAGCTACATATGACTTAGCATTTTTTGGGAATGCTTTAAGACGGTGAGGATTATTTTGTGCAAACTTTTTAACAGCTTTTGCAGCACGTCTATCAGAGTTACCTTCACGTAACACTGGATTAACAGCAGAACCTAAACAAGTGCTATATTTTGCTTGAATCTCTTTCTCAGCATCATTAGCTGGATTTTCAGGATAATCAGGGATTTTATGACCTTGACCTTGAAGTTCAGCGATACACTCTTTAAGTTGACCAACAGAAGCAGAAACATTTGGTAGTTTAATAATATTACCATCTGCTTGAAGAACTACTTCACCAAGTTTAGAAAGCTCATCTTCAGCAAGGCCCATAGCTGAAAGAACACGACCTGCAAGTGAAATATCACTTGTTACTACATCTACACCTGCAGCTTTAGTAAAAGCATTTACGATAGGTAATAATGAATATGTTGCTAAAGCCGGAGCTTCATCAATTTTTGACCAAATAATTTTTGACATTTTTTGTCCTTGAATTAATATTTTATTTCGAAAATGATAACACTAAGATATGTAATATAAACCTATACAAGATAAAGATAGAACTATTTTTTTTATTTGTTTCATTTTGTAGCATTAATGTTTTTCAAGTGTGTAGAATAGTTACGTGAAAAATCATGAACACCTTTTTTATTTTTCATAAAGTATAAATAATCTGTTTTCATTGGGTAAATAGCTGAATTAATAGCATTAAAGCTAACATTACACACTGGGTATTTTGGTATACCTTTATATTTATAAGTATTATATCTTGATTTATCTTCTCTTATTCGTTTTGCAGTTATTCTAACATGAGAATACTTTCCATAATTAAGTGTACCATCCATTTGCAATTTCATACCTTTTTTTAATCTGTTATAAATAACAGAACTAACTATTGGCATCTCTTTTATATTTGCTGATTCTTTTTGAATAACAGATGCTATGGATAAATATTTATACCACTCTTCTTTATTATAGTACCCTAATGTTTTTATTGAGAATTCTTTCATCTGTTTAAGTGATTGTGTCAATAATATTTTTATTATTTTTCTTTCATCGATTTTTAAAGGTATATTATATGTTTCTGGAACAAATGCACCCTCTTTTATATATGTTTGCAAAACATACTCTTTTTTCAATTTACTAAAATTAAGGTTTAATCTGTTAGAGAGCTGTTTTAAAAATATGTAAGTTGTTTCTCCTGGTATTAAAGTTATTGTTTGTGATGCTGATTTTGCAGTTGTTATTCTATATAAAAAATCAGCTTTTGTCATTTTTCTTTTTGTCATATCTATCCAACCACTTTGAGGAGAACCTAGAAAACGTAAAAATAATGAATCAAGTTTAAACAAATCAAATCTTTGTGTTTCCAATTGTGATATAATTTTATTAATAGAGCCATTTGGTATATAAATTACTTTTTGTATTTCAATAGGTTTATTTAGGTAATAGAGGAATGATAAAATTATTATCAATACAATTTCAAAAATATATGCTGTTATTTTCATTGTCTTTTCTTTCATAAGTGCGATACTTTCTTTGATGATTTTATTTCTACAAGAGGGAATATATATAGATAAAATATCTATTCCTTTCGTTAAAATTGAGCAATTATACATAAAATGGGATGAAAAAATAGATTTATCTATTAAAAAGATAGAAATAACTCAAAAAGAAAATAGTAATCAAAATAGTTTTAATTTTGCAGAATTAAGACATCTCTTCTCAAAGCTTACTCTTATAAAATCTATTTTTGAAAAAATTTCTATTAATGTTTATATTGAAGATAAAACTATAAATATCAATTATTTTCAAAACAATCCTTTTAAAATTTTGTTTTCCTCTAATGAATTAAAAATAAAAAGTTTCATAACATTCAATAAAACATTTATTATCACAACAATTAAAGAGATGAAATATTTAAAACGAAATATTTCATTAAAAGGTAACCTTATATGTGATAAGAACTTAAATATATATGCAAAATTAAATTCAAACATAAACAATGAGATTTTTTTAAACTCAAGCATCTCTTTTGAAAAAAATAAAATATTCTATAAATTATCTTCTCAAGAAAAGATTTACAATATAAAATATCTAGTTGATAGTCTAGGTTTATCTCAAAAAATAAAATATTGGATTATAGATGCTATTGATATGTCATCACTTGAGATTGATAAAATAGTAGGATGGATAGATATTAATAATATAAAATATGCTTATAAAAACATAGATATAAAAGCTACTATTTATAATCTTAATTATAGTTATAATAAAAATCTTGATAGTGTTCATTCAACACATACTGTATTACTATTTAAAAAAGGTAATTTAATTATAAGACCTAAAAAAGCTTACTCTTGTAATCAATTTTTAGATAAAAGTTGGATAAATTTAGATTTTACAAAGCAGGAGTTTCCTCTTTCTATTCATCTTCTTTTTGATGGGAAATTAAATAAAGATGTACTTAAAATATTAAAAAACTACAATATAAATCTTCCATTCCTCCAAAAAAAAGGAGTGGTTTCAACCGATTTAACTATCGATATATATTTAAAAGACATCTCTGTTAATGCTTATGGAAAATTTTATACTAAAAAATCTAATTTTGATTATATTGGTTTAAATTTAGATATTTTCGATGCAGAAATCATTCTCGATGGATACAATGTAACGATAGATAATATGTATGCTACATATGAAGATATAGCAAAATCGGAAGTTGATGTTGTTTTTGATGCTAAAACAGCATCTGGTTCTGTTAACTTTAGAGTAGATGAAGTAAAGTTAGGTTCAATATCATCTTTTAATACAACTCCTTTAAAAGTTACATATAATATTATGCCAAACAACAGTTCAATAGATATTGAAATGTCAAGATGGTTATTTCAAAATGAGACGATAAACATTAATAAACTCAACATCCCTTTTAATTATGAAACAATGTCTCTTAATATACCTACAACAAGAGTGACTATCGATAAAGTTGCTCTTTTATATGCTTCTGGAGAGCATTCTCTTAAAACAGGAATAACACTATTAGATATTGACCTTTTACGATTGTCTTATAATAATCTTTTATTGGGTCAATATAAAGCTGATATGAAATTTATTTATAATCAAAAGAATAGAGATTTTAATATAAAGTTAGATAAAAAAATATTGTTTAAGATGAATGGCATAGATTTTAATCTGCAAAATACAGATATAAAGATAGATAAAGATAGTAACCTCTATATGAAAAGTTATGCAACATTTAATAATATAGGTATATCAGACATCAATTTAAATTATAATTTGTATAAACAGAATGGTGAGTTTTCATTAAAAAATACACAGATAAAAAATAATATTTTTTCTAAAAAAGAGAAAACAGATTTTACTATTAAGTTGAAAGATGAAAATTTAACGATAGATTCAAAAGATTTAAAATTGATTTTTACAAATAATGCTAATCATTGGTTGTTTAAAATTAACAATTTAAAAAATATTGAAGAATTTTCTCCTTTGTTGCAATCTGTTCATCTTAATAATGGAAATATCTCTATTGAACAGATAAAGGATAGTAAATATCTTGATTTCAACTCATCTTTTACCTATCCATACACTCTTTTATACAAAAATAAAGAAGCTCTTACTAAATATAATCTATATGGAAATGCAAATATTAAAGATGAAACATTTAACATAAAATTGGATGATTTAATCAAGATAAATCTAAACAAAAACAATCTTCTAATTAATATGAAAGATTTAGGAATAGATGTAAAGGAATTTCTTAATTCTTTAGAAAACAGTAGTTCAAAGAAAAAAAAGAGTAATCTAAAAATAGAATTAAATGCAAAAAACTGTTATCTTTTTATAGATAAAGATAGAAAGATTTTATCTGATAATATAAAGTTAAAATATTTCAATAAAACCATAATATCTACTCTAAAGTATAAAAGTGGAGAATCTATTTTTAAACTTTATGATAACAATTTTGAACTTATAGGTAATAACTTTAATGATATATTTATGGAAAATATTTTTGCACTATCAAAATTTAGAGGTGGTAATTTAGATTTTGCTATGGTTGGATCACTTGATGAGTATCAAGGTATTTTAAATGTAAACAATACAACTATTCTTGATTATAAATTGCTTAATAATATTTTGGCATTTGTAAATACAATTCCATCTCTCTTAACATTCTCCATTCCTGGATATAATCAAAAAGGCTTAGCTGTGGACAATGCTTATATGAACTTTCAAGCAATTAAAGATGATATAAAAATAACAGATATAAATTTAGATTCTAAAGAGATAGATATAAGAGGTCGAGGAGATGTAAATTTTAAAACAAATAAAATAGATATTAAACTCAACCTTATTACAGATTTAGCAAGTACTATCTCAAAAGTTCCTGTTGTTGGATATATTATTTTTGGAAAAGATTCTCTCTCTACATCTTTGAAAATAGATGGTGCATTAAATGCACCAGTTGTCACATCTCTTTTTGCTAAAGAGTTAATTGTTGCTCCACTTAATATTATAAAAAGAACTTTACTTTTACCTCTGCATCTATTTTCTAGTGATGATGAAAACAGTTCTAAGTAACTTATTCGTTTCTTAGAACTGTTAATATATCCACTTCACTTGCTTTTTTAGCAGGATAATATGCTGAAATAACTACAATAAAAAAAGCACCCATAACAATAGAGATAAAATCTTGAATACTTAAATCAAGTGGTAATGTTGAAGTAGGATATACATCCTTCGGTAAAGAGATAATATCAAATGTACTTAAAATCCATAAACCACTCATTCCAAAAGCAACACCAGCGACAATTCCCCCTATTCCAATAACAACACCAAGATAAAGAAACACTTTTTTTATCTCTGCTGTTGTTGCCCCTAGTGAAAGAAGAAGTGCAATCTCCCCTCGTCTATTCATTACAGTCATTAAAAGAGATGAAATTATATTTACTGAAGCTATCAATATGATAAGCATCAACACTAAAAAAAGGGAAGCTTTCTCTAACTCTAATGCAGCAAAGAAATTAACATTATCTTCCCACCAACCTTTTACAGTTACATTATTAGGAAGAAACTCTTTTAATTTTTTAATATCTTCATGGGGATTTTTTGTATATATATGAATACCATCATATTGATTATATGGAATATGTAACATAGCTTGAAGTGCGGAAAGTGTTGTATAGCTATATGCTTTATCATAAGCAGATAATCCAGAATCAAAAATACCTTTTACTTTAAATCGTTTTATCTTTGGAGTAACAGAAAATCCACCAGGCTCAACATTTGTAAAGATATACATAACTCTATCATCTACAAAAATATCAAACTCCTCTTTTAAAGATTTACCAACAAAAACATCAAATTTTTTAGTTTGTATTCCATCAAAAGCTTTTGCTAAAACATTATTTACTTTCGCTTCATCTTCAAAATTCACACCAAATATATAACCACCTTCAAGTTTGGAACCACTTCTTGCCATAACTGCTGATTGGATATAGGGACTAAACTTTAAATCTGGAAATTTTGTTTCTATATCTATGAGAAGGTTTTGGTCAACTGCACCATAAAATTTTGGGAGAACCGTAAGAGGATAGTTCATGATAGTGAGTTTTTTTTTAAACTCCTTATCAAAACCATTCATCAGTGCCATGGCGATTAAAAGTACCATAACACCTAATGAGATACCGAGAAATGCTAAAAGAGCAGACAAAAAGATAAATGGTTGCTCTTTATCAAATCTTAAAAATCTTTTTACAAGATAGGGAACTATTGATGAATTCAAGAAGCAAACACACCTTTTTTAGGTCCACTTTTTCCACAACACTGTTTATATTTTTTACCACTTCCGCAAGGACAAGGGTCATTGCGAGCTATTTTTTTCTCTATAATAACATCTTCTTCTTTCTCTTCCGAGTGATTAAAGCTCAGTTGAGCTTCTTGCATCGCTTGTTCCTCTGCTATCTGCTGTGCAACTCTTTGTGCTTCATCTTCTGGAGATTCCATTTTAAATTGAATAATCTGAAGTGTTTTTATAGTATTAAACTTAATATCATTTCTAAACTCTTCAAAAAGGTTAAAACTTTCTCTTTTATACTCTACTAAAGGGTCCTTTTGATTATATGCACGAAGTCTAATACCAGTTTTCATATTATCCATAGCATAGAGATGTTCTCTCCAAGCACTATCTAACTCTTTAAGATAAAACTCTTTCTCTATATCTATTTTTACATTAACATCTAAAATACTCATCTTTTCATCATAAGATTTTTTTACTATTGTAATAGTAGTTTTCATTAACTCTTCATACTCTAAATTTTCTAAATCCTCAATAGTTATATCAAGATTAATTCCCTCTTTAAGAAGTTCTGTCAATTTTTTAATATTAAAATCTTCAACAGTTCCACCATCAAAAATATCACATTGAGAGATGAGGTCAATAATGTAATCTTCTCTAATACTATCTATCTTTTCTATAATATTATAATCTTTACTTAATAATTCATTTCTAAATTTATAAACTATTTTACGCTGTTCATTAGCAACATCATCATATTCAACAATTTGCTTTCTTCCCTCGTAGTGCATATTTTCAACTTTCATTTGAGCTTTTTCAACTGCACGTGTCACCATTTTTGATTCTATATATTCACCATCTTCAACACCAAGACGTTCCATAATAGATTTAATTTTATCTGAACCAAAAATGCGAAGAAGATTATCTTCTAATGAAAGATAAAATTGAGTAGTTCCTGCATCACCTTGACGGCCAGAACGTCCACGAAGTTGGTTGTCTATACGTCTATTTTCATGTCTTTCTGTACCGATAATATATAAACCACCTAAAGCTTTCACTTCATCACTCACTTTAATATCAACACCACGACCAGCCATATTTGTAGCGATAGTCACAGCACCTTTTGCACCAGCATATTTAATAATTTCACCCTCTTGAGCATGATTCTTAGCATTTAAAACAGTATGTGCTATTTTCTCTTTTTTCAAAACAGTATGAAGAAGTTCCGATTTTTCAATAGATGCTGTTCCTATTAAAATAGGCTGACCAGTTTTAGATAATTTTTTAATAGTTTCTATAACAGCTCCAAATTTTTCCTCTTCTGTTTTATAGATAAGGTCATTTAAATCTTCTCTTGAGATAGGAATATTCGTAGGAATTGAAACAACATCAAGAGAGTAAATCTGAGCAAATTCTGTTGCTTCTGTTTCAGCTGTTCCTGTCATACCTGAGAGCTTATCATACATTCTAAAATAATTTTGAAATGTGATGTCAGCTAATGTTTGAGTCTCCTCTTTTATCTCAACACCCTCTTTTGCTTCAAGTGCTTGATGGAGTCCCTCTGAAAAACGACGTCCTTCACTTAAACGACCAGTAAATTCATCTACTATAACAACTTCACCATCATTGATAACATAATCAACATCTTTTTCAAATAGATAATTTGCTTTTAAAGCTTGGTCAAGAAGATGTGGTAAAGAGGCATTCTCAGCACTATAAAGATTATCAACTTCAAAAAGTTCTTCTGCTTTTGTAATCCCAGCTTCTGTAAGTAAAACAACTTTATCTTTTTCATCTACCGTAAAATCACCTGTATCTTTTGCATTTTCATCTGCTTTTTTTGCTTCAGGAGAAACTGCTTTTCCTTTTGTTAATTGTAAAGCAATTCCATTTGTTTTTAGATAATCTTGCATATTTCTATTTGTAGGACCAGATATAATAAGTGGTGTTCTGGCTTCATCTATCAAGATAGAATCTACTTCATCTACAATTACAAAAGAGTGATTTCGTTGTGCCATAGTATCTAGTGAGTAACTCATATTATCTCTTAAATAATCAAAACCAAATTCATTATTTGTACCATAAGTTATATCTGTATTGTAAGCAGATTTTTTCTCTTCTGGATCGTGCATTGTCTCTAAAAGAGTACCAACACTAAAACCTAAAAAGTTATAAAGAGGTTTCATCTCATTAGCATCTCTCGTTGCAAGATAATCATTAACTGTTACTAAGTGAACACCATTTCCACTCATAGCATTTAAAGTAATAGCTAAAGTTGCAACAAGAGTTTTACCCTCCCCTGTTTTCATTTCAGCAATTCGACCCTCATGAAGAACCATACCTCCAATAAGTTGAACATCAAAATGTCTCATATTTAAAATACGTTTACCTGATTCTCTTGTGATGGCAAATGAATCATTTAAAACTTCATCTAAACTTTTTTCATTTTGTAAAACACTCTCTTTCAATGCTAAAAAAGCATTTTGTAACTCTTTATCATCAAGAGCTTGATATTTACTTTCAAGTGTATTAATATCTTTTACTCTTTTTGTATATTTTTTTAATTCACGGTCATTTGATGTACCAAAAATTTTACCCATTAACGATTGTATCATTATCAGCCTTTGTGATATAAATTACATCTATTCTAACATAGTATAGATTAGTGTATGCTTTTAGGATATAATGCATAAAAAAAGGATTTTTAGATGAAATATCTATTGTTTTATTTTATTTTTTTATCATCATTATTAGCATCATTTGAAAATATTAATTCATTTAAAGCTGATTTTTTACAAACAATAAAAGATGATAAAAATAAAGTTTTAAGTTATGAGGGGAAGGTTATCGCTTCAAAACCATATAGTGCTGTTTGGAATTATGTTAAACCTATAAACAAGAATGTTTACATTAGTAGAAATTCTATTACAATTGTTGAACCAGAAATAGAGCAAGTAATCGTAAAGAATATAGAAACAAATTTTAACTTTTTTCATTTACTTCAGAAGGCTAATAAAATTACAGATAATAGTTATATGACAGAGTTTAATGGTACAAAATTTACTTTAGTTATAAAAGATAAATTACTCTATTCTATCTCATATATGGATGAATTTGAGAATTTAGTAAAGATTATTTTTAGTAATCAAAAGTATAATAGCAAGATAGATAAACAAAGATATATTCCTTTGTTCTCTTTAGATTTTGATATTGTTAGAGATTAAATACAGGAAGTAAATTACTAAAATATAGTTAAAAAAAATAGATATATAGCTAATGATTTTTTAGCTATATATCTTAAGTTTTTTATATTACCAATTTTAAAAATTAAGAATTTCTCCAAACAATTCATCTCCGTTAAAAAGTGATTGAGTATTATTAAGTGTAAAGCTTTTTTCTTTATCAAAAAGTATCAAATTTGCTTGTTTACCAACTTCTATAATACCAGCTTCTAAACCTATACTTTTTGCAGGATTTTGAACTGTCAGTTTTATTAATTCATTCATACTAATAATTTTATTTTTAACAAATTTTGTATAATAGAGAGGTAGTGCTTCACTAATAGATTCTGAACCATTTTCAGCATCAAAGAATGCTACCTCTTTATTAACAACTGAACTTGGTTGATGCAATGTTGTTAAAATATCTATCTGATTATTTCTCAATGCTTTTTGTAAAAGTTTAACATCACTTTTTGAAGCTAATGGAGGGTCTATCTTTGCTGTTGTATTAAAATCTTCACAGGACTCATCAGAACATGTAAGATGTGCAATAGAAACTTCACAAGATATATCCACACCATCCTCTTTTGCTTGTGTTATCAAAAATATAGAACGAGGGGAAGCGATAGATTTAAAAAGTATCTTTATTTTAAAATGTCTTGCAATCTCTATCATTCGAGAAACATGTAACACCTCACTCAAATCTGGAATACCAGCAAGACCTAGCTTTGCGCTTACATCACCATCCAACATAACACCACTGTGTATAAGGGAATTGTCTTCAGCTTTACAAAAAAGAGTTACATTATACATCTGAACATATTCAGCTATCTTTATAGCTATATTATTTTTAGCTATTGTACTCATATAGGGAGCTACTGCTCCACTTTTTAGGAGTGTTGCTATATTGCTTAAACTTGCATCCTCCTGAAGTGTATTCAACATAAAATCTATCTTTGCACCTTCCAAATTATGCATAGAGTTTTGAGCATACTCTAAAACTATCTCATTATCTATCGATGGAGTTGAATCTGCATTTAACACTATATGCCCTACTCCACCTTTTATTGCATCTTTTGAAAGCATCTTAATATTTTTTGCATTAAGATTAGAATCTTTCAATTTTACATTAGTATCTATAAGCGAAGGCAAAAGATATTTTCCTTTTGCATCTAAAATATTTTTATCTTTTAAATTCTGACCTACTTCACAAATAACACCATTCTCTATACGGACATCAACTTCTCTTTCCCCATGAACATCACAAACAATTGCATTGGATATAACCATTTTAGACTACCTTTGATATAATTACCTTATTATAAAATATTAAGGCTTAGAGTTGAGTACATATTCAAAGTTTAACACTATAATAAAAAACTACAAAAGAGACAAAATATGAATTATCCCTATAAAAATTTAACAACTTATACACTTCCTACTCTATTACAGCGTTCTGTTACTCTTTACTCTAAAAACAAAGCATTAGGTACAGTATCTCAAGAAGCTTTCACATATAATGAATTCTATACTCAAGTTAAAAAAACTATTGATATTTTAAGAGAAAATGGTATTTCACAAGGTGACAAAGTTTTACTCTTAAGTGAAAATATGCCTCAATGGGCTATCGCTTATTTTGCTGTTACATTTTTTGGAGCTATTATTGTACCTATTTTACCAGATTTTCATCCAGAAGATGTACATAGAATAATAGAACACTCTGAAGTAAAAGCTGTTTTTGTATCTAAAAAACATCTACAAACAATTAAACAATACAACGATGATAAAACTCATATAGATTTCATAATAGAGTTGGAATCATTAAAAATATTAGATGAATTATCAAAAAAGAAAACTATTTCGAAATCATTAAAACCTCTATATTTACCAAAAGAAGATGATCCTGCTTCTCTTATCTATACCTCTGGAACAACTGGAAATTCAAAAGGTGTAATGCTCAGTCATAAAAACCTTGTAACAAATGCGATGAGTGCATATATACAAGTAACAATAAAACCTGAAGATATCTTTTTGTCTATTTTACCTCTAGCACATACTCTTGAATCTACTGTTGGGTTAATAGTTCCAATACTACACGGAAGTAGTATTTATTATATAGACAAAGTACCGACTCCATCTGTTTTAGTAAAAGCTTTTAAACTTATTCGTCCAACGATGATGATAAGTGTTCCTCTTATAATAGAAAAAATATATAAAAGTAAAGTTTTACCACAGTTTACTAGCTCTTTTATACTCAAAAATTTATATAAAGTATCATTTATTAGAAAAAAACTTAATGCTATTGCAGGAAAAAAACTTTTAGAAACTTTCGGTGGAAGATTACGCTTTTTTGGTATAGGTGGTGCTGGCATTTCACCTTTTGTCGAACAATTTCTTATAGAAGCCAACTTTCCTTTTATTATTGGATATGGTTTAACAGAAACAGCCCCTCTTTTAGCTGGTTCTATTCTTGGGAAAAAAATAAAACATCGTTCAACTGGTGTAGCAATGGCTGGTGTAGAATTAAAGATAAAAAATAGAGACCCTCAAACAGGTGAAGGAGAAATCATAGCAAAATCTCCTAGTATTATGATAGGCTACTATAAAGATGAAGAACGAACTGCTGAAGTTATGGAAGATGGTTGGTTCTCAACAGGTGATTTAGGATATATAGATGATGAAGGGTATCTTTTTATTAGTGGTAGAAGTAAAAATGTAATTATCGGTTCTGGTGGAGAAAACATCTATCCTGAACAGATAGAAGCTGTTATCAACCAAAATAAATTTGTATTAGATGCTTTAATGCTTCAAAAAGAGCATCAGCTTATAGCAAAAATAAATTTAAACTATGAACTCTTAGAAGAGAATTTAACTGAAGAGAATAAAATAGAACTTTTAGAGGAGATAAGAAAAGATATAAACTCTCAAATTTCCTCTTTTAGTAGAATGGTAAAGTTTATTGAAGAGAAAGAGCCTTTCATAAAGACTCCTACAAAAAAGATAAAACGTTATCTTTATACTGAGTAGTTTTAAAACTACTCAGCAACTCTATAAATCAGCTGTCCAGCTAACTCCATATAAACACTTTTTTTAAGCTCCTCTATCTCTTCCATATTAGATAAAGCATATGATTTGACTGTTCTATCTAAATCATCATAGTCGTGTGTTTCTGAGAGCATAGCTTCCATAACTGCTAAACGTTCAACGATACCATCAAACTCATCTTTTACTAAATCTTCACTCAGTTGTCCTGAAATATCCCAATATCTTGATTGTGGTGTTCCAGCAAAAATATCCTCTTCATCTTCAAATAGTGCTTCAAATTTACCCATATTTTTTCCTTGTTTTTTAATTAAATTGTGGTTGAACAAAAGGTATAACTTGTTTTTTACGACTTAAAACACCCTCTAACCACACTTGATTGTTTTTTAATGTAATATCAAATGCTTTTTCTATCTTTGTAGCATCATCACTTACACATAAAAGTTGAGAACCCTCTTTCATAATATCTGTTAAAAGCACTAACATTGTATGAAGCCCCTCCTCCTCTTTCATCTTTTTCATATCTGCAAAAATTTCATCTTTTCTATCATCAAGAGCTGAAATATCAACCATCTCCAGTTGATTCACACCAACTTTAGAGCCATTCATCTCAAACGCTTTATAATCTCTTGTATTTAAATCATGTGCAGATGCACCATTTACAGCAGATTTTACTATAAACATCTCCATAGCTAATGCTTTATAGTTTTCTATTCCTGCTATTTCAGCTAACTCTTTAACAACTTTTGTATCAATTTTTGTGCAAGTTGGTGATTTGAAAATGACAGTATCACTTAAAATAGCACACATCATCATACCTGCTAAATTTTTTGGTATCTCTATATTGTGAGCTTTAAACATTTCGTACACAATAGTATTAGAACAACCAATAGGACGTATCCAACACTCTAAAGGTGTATCTGTTGTTAAATCACCTAATTTATGATGGTCTACTATACCTAAAATAGTAGCCTCCATAATATCTTTAGGGGCTTGTGCTTTATCTGAAAAATCTATAAGATAGACATCTTCACCAGCAACTGAAGTTTTAAGCTCAGGTGTTGTTCCATTAAATTTATTAAGTATAAATTTTGTTTCAGCAGATATATCCCCTTGACGAGTTGGAATACAATCTTCACCAAGTTGATTTTTAAGATATGAAAGAGAGATAGCACCTACAATAGAATCACTATCTGGACTTGTATGTCCAAAGATATATGTTGCCATAAAATAGCCTTTTTATTTTTTTGCTATTATACATTAGTTTCTATTTAATTTGAAAAACTATCTCATCAATAACTTCAAAAATATCACAATCTCTCTTTTTATAAGGATTATAATAACGAGTATAAAGAATATATGCCCCTGCAAATATCTCCTCTATTGTTAAAATTCTTTTTCGTCTATGGCAAACTGACTTATCTATTGTAAGCCCCCACCCTGCATAAAATGGCATTCCAAAACACACACATTCACATCCTACTAAAAGAGCTTCAAAACCCATTTGTGATGTTTTTGTATAAACTTTTTTAAAATAATGTAAAAGAGAGAGTGGGTTTACATTTTCCGCTATAATTATACATTTTTGATTCAAATTTTTTATATCTATATCTGATTTTTTCTTACCCGTTAAAACATCTGGATGAATTTTGATATATATATCTGCATTAGGATTATCTTTTATTGCTTCTGACAACATCTCATCTGTTGAAAATTTTTCCAACATACCATATTTCAAAGAGGAATCACCTGCCGTTTGAGCAATCACAAGTACCCTCTCTTTTTTACTATTTTGGAAAAAATTATCTTTTATATTGGGAGCATTATTATATTTTGAAATGTTATTTTTTTTTATTAGCATTATCGCTTTTTTTGCATCTTGCATTAGTTTCTTATCTAATCTAAAATCGTAATCATTAAAGATATTTTCTAATTTTGATGGAGTTGTTGCATCATAGTAAATACCTATATCATCTTCAACTAAACTAAAAGATGGAGAACCCTCTACTCCTAGTGAAATAGAACGGATAAAGCCATCTTCGAGGAGAACAAAAGATGTTGAGTGTCTTTTTGCTAAATGAATCGCTTTTAAACCTGATTTTTTTCTTCCCCAGCCATAGAATGTTCCTTTTTTTGAAAACAACTTATTTATGAAAGAATAGTATTTTACTTTTTTGAAATTTACTATATTTTTAATTAATTTTTTTGATGTTGTATAATTATTATTAATCATTAAGAACTTTTTTACATAACCAATTTAAAGCTGTTATCTTATTAGATTTTTCTAAAAAATCCTTTTCATAACATATATAAAGATTTTTAATTTTTTCTTGTAATTTCTTATCTACTAATAGTTTACTTTCAAAATTATATATTCCTATATTTTTATAATATTCTTTTAAAAGTTTATTATTTGGTAAAATCACTTTAGTTTCATTAAAAAAAACAAATGTTGGAATATTTTTATCTAATAATTGAACTTCCATTGCTGAAATATCACAAAATGCATAAGAAATATTTTCAATTCTTTGAGAATATTTCTTAAAAAGAAAAGATAAAGCTATTTTTTGTTTATAGTTTGATTCCCAATGAGTTATTTTCACTTCAAAATTTTTCTGTAAATATTTAATTCCTTGAAATAAATAAAAAAGATATTTTAAATTACGATGTCCAGAATTAGGATGTGGTTGAACAATAATTGTTCTTATTTTAAATTTTTTAGCATATTGTGAGATAAATTTAAAACTATCTAAATTATTATTAATACTGCTATAATTTTCCTCTTTTATACCACCTTCCCACGTTGGTGCATATAAGATAGTATCTGAATTACTATCATGATTATATGAAGCTTCTCCTATAAATGTATTTCCCATCTTGATTATTTTAGAATTATCTCTATCACATTGAGTGAAAATATTACTAGATAATAATCGTAAAATTCCAATATCTCCAGCTACAATCACATAATCATAAATTCTTAATATTGGTTTTATAGATGAAACCTTATTACTTTCTCCATGTGTAACAAAAATATGTTTTGCTTCTCTATATGCTACTAGTCTACAATTAGATTGTGCATTAAAAAGATAAAAAATTATACTATTTTTTAAAGAGGGTAAATCACTATATTGTTTTACTTTAATAAATTGAATATTGTTTTTGATTAATTCTTTAAAAAAAAAATGATTTTCTTCATATAGTTTTATAATAACAATAGTATCTTCTTTAATAAAAATATTAGTATTAAAATAATCTATTAACTGTTTTAATGCTCCAGATATTTTAGAGTCTAAATAAATAAATTTATTTATCATATAATATATCCAAAATTTTATAAAGTCTTTTTATATTTTTTCCATTATATCCTGTCATAACTGTTGTATAGAGTGTATTTCTTTTTAATGTGAGTCCTTCTAATTCTAGCTTATTTCCTTCTTTCAATGCAAAGTCCTTACCAATATTTAATTCATAATTTTTGATAACACTACCAAAAGTATCATATATAATAAGATGCTTTAAAGAATCTAATTGATTATTACCTGATAGACAATAGATATAACCATTTTTCATCGCTATACCTTGAAACCATTCATTTTTATTTTGTTGGATTTTATCTAATAAAAAACTATACAAAGGTCTTGTGTTTTTATTTTTTATCAAATCCTTATATGTATATATATTTATTTGATTAAAATTTTTAATAACAATGTAACGACCATCTTTAGAGATAGCCGGAGTATTAAAACCATAACTAATATTTATATCTTTATAGAATGTAATCTTTTTAGTTTCAAATCTATTTACTTTAAAGATAGATAGACCCATATTTTTTTTTGAAGATGTCAAGAGATAAAAAGAGTTTTTAGATAAATATTTAATACTTAAATCTTGACCATGTGATGGATAATTTAAGACTTCATTATTTAAAACAGAACCTTTAGCATCTAAAAAGGTAATAATCAATTTTTTATTAGCACTTGTTTGAGATACTATCCATTTATTATCAATATTTGTTATTCCTTGTATAACGTTCCCATGTTTATACTGTTTTTTTAAATCTATTTTAAACATAAACTCATTTAAAAGTTTAAAATCAATTGCAAATAGATTGATAGAAAAAATTAAAAGAATTAATGCTCGAGTAAACATTCTGTAACCGTTGTTGAAAATTTATCTTCCAAAATTGATTGTTGATTGAAAAATTTATTTAAATTTATCTCTCTTATCTTTTTTAATCGATCAACATCACTAATCTCATTTAAAATTTCTACTAATTCATCTTTATTAGAAAAATAATATAAACTATCTCTCAATATATCTATATCTATTAAATATTTATCATTCTCTTTCTCTATATTTACTAGAATAGGAATATTATATTGTAATAGATAAGGATTTAAATTCTTTAAATCAGTGATTATTAATGAAACTCTATTTGCAAATTCATCTAATAAACTTTTATCATTAAATATTTGAATTTTATTTGTAAAATTATGAGATTTTACTACATTCAAAAGGTCTGCTTTTATAACTTTTTTGTCATTACTCAAGTAAATATACATTTTATTATTTAAAAATTTATTTGCAAAATAAACTTGTGCTAAAAGTAACTCATTTTCATTATCTATAAGAATCATATTACTTTTTTCTTCTCTATATTTAGAATTTATAACTTCTTTTAATTGAGGTTTTCCAATAATTTTAAATTTTAAATGTCCAATATTTTTTATTTCATCTTTAATTTTATCGATAACAAATTCTCCACCTACCCAAAATTCATCATAAGCTCTATATGACTTATTATATTGACTCAACCAATCTGAATTTTTTGTTCCTATAAAGATATGCTTAATATGATTAAATCTTAATAAATGTATATTTTTTGCTAGGTTTGAAGTATATAATACTATCTTTAAATTAGATTGAGCATTAAGAACTGTTTCTATATCAATAGGTGTTTTAGCATAACAAATTTGTAATTTTGGATATTTTTTTATAAGTTTTTTAAAATTTATTTCATCTCTCACTAAAATAGAGAAATCTTTTTTAGTATAAATAATAGGTTCTAACCAAAAATCTATATGATTTATAGTAAGTTTTAAATCTGCTGAATGAATTATAAAATTATTTTTGTTATTAATTTTTAATCTAGATATATCTATATTTTGCACAATTTAGACCTTTTGAAGTTGTTGAATAAATTCATCATTTAAAGTATTATTTTTACCCAATATATATTCCATTGCTTCCTCTCTTTTTGAAGATAAATAATCATTGTTATTTACAATAACATCTTCTATTTTTTCAAATAACTCATCAAGATTTGAAAATGTATATGTATAATAATCATACATCATCTTACTTTTTGTAAGCTTTATCTCTTTATCTTTAGGTATATAAACAAAAATAGGTGCATTAGCAGCAAGAGATTCTGAAACAACAGCAGAGATATCACAAATAAAAATATTTGATTCTTTTATAATATCTTCAACAGGTTTTGATTTATCATATAGATTATAGATTATATCTGTATCTTCAAGTACTTCTTGTAACTCTTGATTAGTTGATAATAGTTTTTCATCTCTTCTTCCTATAGCAGGATGAATTTTAATATTTATTGTATTTAATAACTTTTTATTAATAATTAAATTAAAAAAATTCTTAATAAAGTATACTGATGTATAGTTTTGTTCCTGATAAACACCTTCCCAAGTAGATAGATAGAGTAGATTTAATTTACTATCAAATCTTTCTCTCCAAGGAGTTTGCGAAATTTTCAAGGTTTCTTTCAAGTTTGGTCTCCCAACTTCAAGAGAGTTCAATCCACTAAAATCAAATTTTTCATTTACAAATCTATCAATATGAGCCTTGCCAGCTACCCAATTTTCATCATATACTCTAAAATATTTATGAGCACTTGCTGTTTTATCACTATCTCCATGCCCTATAAAAATATGTTTTAAATCATTAAATTTTAGAAGATGCATATTGCTTCCAGTATTTGATGGATAAAAACATGCTTTTAAAAATACTAGTTGATTGAGATAATATTGTATCTCTTTATCACCTTTCGCAAATAGTACAGTAAGTTGAGGATATTTTTCTTTTACAGTTTCAAAAAGTTCATAGTTTCTTATCATAATTAGAAAATCAACATTTGCTTTTAAAAATTGGGAAATCCATAAATCCAAGTGACTTAAACCTGTAACATTTTCCCCTGTGTGCAATAAATGAGTATATAACTCAAATTTATTAAAATTAAATTCATCTTTAACTTTTGGAGCAGATTTTTTTAGAGAATATTTTTTTGAAGTAGGCTTTTCTAGAGCTCTATTTTTAATAAAATCTTCAAAAAACAATATAGGATTCTTTACAAGTTTACTTAATTTACTCATTACTAA
>Ga0256837_1000706_pt1 | contig 26553 bp, 24 predicted proteins | sample 4562384metaG_FD_185976 | JGI IMG/M metagenome (GOLD analysis project Ga0256837, IMG submission 185976) | Hydrothermal vent microbial communities from Guaymas Basin, Mexico - 4561-384 | ecosystem: Environmental > Aquatic > Marine > Hydrothermal vents | place: Mexico: Guaymas Basin | collected... | reverse complement strand
AACAGAGTAAAAATAATCATTTTTTTTCTTAAAAATTCCCTCTTTCAAACCCCTAGTAAAGGGGATTAAAGAATTGGATTATAGCATATCCGAGTGAGAAAGGGAGCTATAACCAAGTGAGTTTAAAAAAGATTTAAAATTAAATTATAGCATATCCGAGTGAGAAAGGGAGCTATAACTTAGTTCTGAAACTTTTGAAATAGATATTTATTATAGCATATCCGAGTGAGAAAGGGAGCTATAACACAAGATAGATGTATCAGATATTGAAGCTTATTATAGCATATCCGAGTGAGAAAGGGAGCTATAACACCAAACTTTTGCACCAATAGCTGCGCCACATTATAGCATATCCGAGTGAGAAAGGGAGCTATAACTATTGTAAGAAGGTCTGCTTTGAAGTTTGAATTATAGCATATCCGAGTGAGAAAGGGAGCTATAACACTTTTAATACCTGCACTATCGTTAAATGAATTATAGCATATCCGAGTGAGAAAGGGAGCTATAACTATCTTCTCTTCAAGTCTTTCTTTTGACTTATTATAGCATATCCGAGTGAGAAAGGGAGCTATAACTCACTCATACTTTTTACATTGGTTCCAGAGATTATAGCATATCCGAGTGAGAAAGGGAGCTATAACCTAGCAGAGGATAGTAGCTTATCGGAGAGTATTATAGCATATCCGAGTGAGAAAGGGAGCTATAACATCTTCAATCTTAAAATCCATTTTTTTTAACTAAAAAAGGTTTACAAAGCAATTTTAATATATAATTCAATCGAATAAAAATTATAGAAAAGGATAAAAATTGGCTAAATATGCAAACTATGAAGATGTTGACCAAGAACAGCTTCAAAAAGATATTGATGCAATCAAAGAGACTATTGGGGAGAGAACTGAAGAAGATTTTCAACACCTATTAAAACTTGAAAGATGGGGGAGAGGGGCTACACTAACTGGTTTTGCTCTTATCTTTTTAACTATCTATTTTGAAACAAAATTATCAACACCTCTATTTTGGATTATAGGTTTTCTAGGTTCAATTCTTATTGGTGTAGGAAATGTTGGAAGATGGGCAAATATTACTCATCCTATATTACATGGTGCTTACGATAAAGTTCCAAATATTCCTTTTAGATATACAAAAAAAGGGTATGCTGATGGAAATAGAAGATGGGTAGATTGGTTGGATTGGGTTGAACCTAAAGCATGGGCTTTTGAACACAATATTATGCACCATTACCATTTAGGTGAAGAGGATGACCCAGATAATGTTGAAAAAAATATGGTTTGGTTACATGAAGCTAAAATTCCTATGTGGAGTAAAGTAGCATTTATTTATATTTTTGCGATGATATGGAAACTGGCTTACTATGCACCAAATACTATCAGAATTCTTGCAAATAAAGAGCGTATCAAAAATAAAGAACCTCTCTCTTCTGATTATGAGTTAAATCCATTTTCAAAAAATGGTTCAGTATTATGGAAAGAAGCTATCCTTCCTTATGGATTATTTCAATTTGTATTTTTACCATTTTTATTTTATCCTATTGGTGGAATGGAAGCGGTTCAAACAGCATTATTATTTATTGTAGTTGCTGAATTATGGGCAAATTTACACTCATTTTTAGTGATTGTTCCAAACCACTCTGCTGAAGATATTTATCAATTTTCTACACCACATAAAACACAAGGTGAATACTACCTTCGTCAAATTATGGGAAGTGTAAACTATAATACTGGTAGTGATTTAATAGATTTTTTACATGGTTTTTTAAACTATCAAGTAGAGCATCATCTTTTTCCAGATATGCCAAATAGTTTTTATCAAAAGATGCAACCTATCGTAAAAGATATTTGTGTAAAACATAACTTAGAGTATAGACAAGAGTCTGTATTTAAACGTATCGCTATGACTATTGACCTAATGGTTGGTAAAACGAAAGTATTAAGAATAGACGGGATTTAATAACTATATGAAACAATTCTTAAATATGCTGATTTTTTAAGCATATTTAAGGGCTTCATTATTAATTAATCCGATATACTAAATTTATATTAAAATTCAGGAGATATTTAATGGGTAAATTTGTTAATAACACAGAAGAGTTTTTTACTTTTTGTGAAGAAAATGATGTTCAATTTGTAGATTTTAGATTTACAGATATTAAAGGTGCTTGGCACCATATCAGTTATAGAATGAGTGCTGTTACTGCTGGTCAACTTGATAATGGTCTTCCATTTGATGGTTCTTCTATCGAAGCATGGCAACCAATCAACGAGTCTGATATGCTTTTAACTCCTGATGTAGGTTCTGCTTTCTTAGACCCTTTTACTGCTGATCCAACTATCATTGTATTTTGTGATGTTTATGATATTTATAAAAATCAAGCTTATGAGAGATGTCCACGTTCTATCGCTAAAGCTGCTTTAACTCATGCTGAGTCTATCGGTATCGCTGATGCTGCTTACTTTGGTCCTGAAAATGAATTCTTTATGTTTGACTCTGTAACTTTTGTTGATAATATCAATGAAGCTGGTTACAAAGTAGATACTGAAGAGGGTGAGTGGAACTCAAATAACCCATATCCAGATATGTATAACACAGGTCATAGACCAGGTACTAAGGGTGGATACTTCCCAGTAGCTCCAACTGATAGTGCTGTTGATATGCGTGCTGAGATGATGCAAGTTCTTGAGCAAGTTGGTCTTGAAGTTGTTTTAGGTCACCACGAAGTTGCACAAGGGCAACATGAGATTGGTATCGTTTATTCTGACATCATCGGTGCTGCTGATAATGTTCAAAAATATAAATATGTTATCAAAATGATTGCTCACCTTAATGGTAAAACTGCAACATTTATGCCTAAACCAATGTTTGGTGATAATGGTAATGGTATGCACGTACACCAATCATTATGGAAAAATGGTAAAAACCTTTTCTATAAAGAGGGTGCTTATGGTAACCTTTCTGCAATGGCTCTTCAATATGCTGGTGGTATCTTTAAACACTCTGCAGCTGTTTCAGCGTTTACTAACCCAACAACTAACTCATACAAAAGACTTTTACCAGGTTTTGAAGCTCCAAGTATCTTAACTTACTCTGCTAAAAACCGTTCTGCTGCTTGTCGTATTCCTTATGGTGCAGGTGAAGGTGCTACTCGTTTAGAGATGCGTTTCCCAGATAGTTCAGCTTGTCCTTACCTTGCATTTGCAGTAATGATGATGGCAGGTCTTGATGGTATCAAGAATGCTGATGTTCCTGTTGGTCCAATGGATGAAGATTTATATGAACTTTCTCTTGATGAGATTCGTGAAAAAGGTATTCCTCAAATGCCACATACTCTACGTGAAGCTCTTGAAGGTCTTATCGGTGATAATGATTTCCTTAAACCAGTGTTTTCTGAAGAGTTTATCTCTGCTTACCAACACTACAGATTTGAGCGTGATGTATGGCCAGATGAGGGTCGTCCAACTGCTTACGAATTCAAAACAACTTACCAGTGCTAGGCTCTTTGTAGCTTAACACTTTTCTCCCATTTTATTTATGGGAGAAACCTTTTTTTAATCACCCTCAAACAATTCCATTCCTATTTTTTGATATAATAAGCCTACTCAACAAAGAGGTATATATAAAATATGAAAAATCAAATAACAACAGAGATGATAGATGATATTATCCAACTTTCTAAACAATCAGATGATGAATTACAACTTAAAATAAGATTACTAGTTGATTTGTATAAAACTCAAGAAAAAAGTAATCAAAAATTAAAAAAAGAGAACGATTTTTTTAAATCTAAACTAGATAATAGAAATGTAGCAGATAAAAAAAAAGATAAACTTATAGAACAACAATCAAGAATGGTAGCGATGGGTGAGATGATAGACTCAGTTGCCCATCAATGGAAGCAACCATTGAATGCTATTAGCATGATGATTCAACTTTTAAATGATGACTTTAAAGATGGTGATGTAAATGATAAGTATGTAGATGAGTTGAGTGATATGGTTACTATGCAGATTGAACATATGGTTACAACACTGAGTGAATTTAGGAACTTTTTACGTCCTTCTACAAAAAATGAAACTTTTTCTATACAGATAGCTTTAGATAATGTTCAAATTTTAATGAAAGATGAACTTATTGCTCAAAATATTCATCTTAATTTAGATATAGATGATAGTGTCGAAGTATTTGGAAATAGAAATGAGTTAAAACATCTCTTTATAAATATAATTAATAATGCAATAGATGTTTTTAATGAACGTTCTATAAAGCAAAGAGAGATAAAAATTCGTTGTTATAAAAATGAAAAAAATATCTATATAGAGTTAGAAGATAATGCAGGTGGTGTCCCTGAAAATATTATAGACCATATCTTTGAACAGAATGTTACCTCAAAAGAGGAGGGTAAAGGTACGGGTATAGGGCTTTATATGAGTACACAAATAGTGAAAAAAAATAATGGAACATTGAGTGTAAAAAACTCTGATATTGGAGCATTATTTACTATTACTTTACCTCTATTATAATTATAAGTTTGCTATAATTGCGATATTGATATATATTTAAGAGTGTACTATCGAAATTTCAAGTTTTAAGGATTTATAATGAATCAAGTTACAAAAGGGAAATATAGACCCTATCCACAGATAGATTTGCCAAATAGAGAATGGCCAAATAATACAATTACAACTGCTCCAAAATGGTGTAGTGTTGATTTAAGAGATGGTAATCAAGCTCTTATTAACCCTATGTCTATGGAGAAAAAACTTGAACTTTTTACACTCTTATTAAAACTAGGTTTCAAAGAGATTGAAGTTGGTTTTCCATCTGCTTCTAAAGTAGAATTTGATTTTTTACGTCGTTTAGTAGATGATAATCTAATTCCTGATGACGTAACAGTTCAAGTTTTAGTTCAAGCAAGAGAACATCTTATAGCAAAAACATTTGAGGCTTTAAAGGGTATTAAAAAATCTACTGTTCATCTTTATAATTCAACATCTATTGCACAAAGAAAAATAGTATTTGGAAAAACAAAAGAGGAGATAACAGCTCTTGCTATTGAAGGTGTAGAGCTAGTTAAAAAGTATGAAAAAAATCATGATGGAGAGATATTTTTAGAATACTCTCCTGAGAGTTTTACAGGTACTGAGTTAGATTTTGCAGTAGAGATTTCAAATGCTGTAACTGCTTCTTGGGGTATAAGTGCTACTCGTAAAGTAATTATAAATCTGCCTGCAACGGTTGAGATGGCAACACCAAATGTATATGCTGACCAAATAGAATGGATGGCTCGACATTTAGATAATCGTGAAAATGTAATCATCTCAACACATACTCATAACGATAGAGGGACTTCAGTTGCAGCAACAGAGTTAGCACTTTTAGCTGGAGCAGATAGAGTTGAGGGAACACTTTTAAGTAATGGTGAGAGAACAGGAAATGTTGATATTATTACTCTAGCTTTAAATATGACAACACAAGGTGTAGATTCTACTTTAGACTTTAGTGATATTAGTGAAGTTTTAGATATTGTTGAAAGATGTACAGAGATGGAAACTCATGCTCGACACCCTTATGTTGGTGAACTTGTTTATACTGCATTTTCTGGTTCTCATCAAGATGCGATAAACAAAGGTTTAGCATATCAAAAAGCAAAAGAGGATAGTTTTTGGGAAGTTCCATATCTTCCAATAGACCCTGCGGATGTTGGACGTAATTATGAGAGTATTATCCGTATCAATTCTCAATCTGGAAAGGGTGGGGTAGCATATATTTTAGAAAAAAATTATGGTTATCAACTTCCAAAAGCGATGCACCCAGAGATAGGTCGTGCAGTTCAATCTTTGAGCGATGAGAAGGGAAAAGAACTAGATAGTGAAGATATTTTAGCTGTATTTAAAGCAAACTATTTTGAGATGAAAGAGCATATACATTTAGTAGATTTTGCTCTCTCCTCTACGAAAAAAACAACAACTTGTGAATTGACATATAACTGTAATGGTAAAAAAATAGTAGCACAAGGGGATGGCAATGGTCCTATTGATGCTTGTAAAAAAGCTTTAATGCAAGATTATACAAATGAGTTTACTATTAGCTCATATTCTGAACACTCTTGTGGTGATAAAAGTTCAGCAAAAGCGGTTGCATATATAGAGATAAATAGTAAAGATATATTATCTTGTTTTGGAGTTGGGGCTGATAATGATATAGCAACAGCATCTATAAAAGCACTTTTTTCTGCTTTAAATAGAGCTTTTTAGATTTTTTAAAAACTATAAATCACTTTGTAAAAAAGTGATTTATATGTTAAAAAAGTAACTCACCTTCAGGGTCTGCTATCGTTTCTATTCGTGGAGGTTTTGAAATATCACTAAAAACCTCTTTTCGTCTCCCTATCTCTACTTCAATAATTCCCTTAGGTTTTTTAAATCTTCTTGGTATTTGTGGATAAAATTTTAAAACATCTTTAAAATAATTTGAAAATGCTGGTCCAGATATTCTTCCACCTGTCTCTTTTTTGTGCATAGGGGAGTTATCATCATTTCCAAACCATACAACTGTTTCTATACTTGGTGAATACCCTGCAAACCAACCATCAACATTTTTATTTGTTGTTCCTGTTTTTCCAGCTAAATCTATCCCTTTAACTCTTGCTCTAATACCTGTACCACGATTTACAACATCTCGTAAAATAGTTGTCATAATATAGGCTTGAGTTGGTGTAGTTATTTTTTTCTCAACACTTTCTTTTTGATAGATGTTTTTTGAATTTTGTTCGATATTTAAGATAATATGTGTTTGCATCTGTACACCATGGTTAGCAAAAGATGTATAATATTTTGCTAACTCTAACGGAGACAATGACATAGTTCCTAATGAGATGGAAAGGTCGTGAGGAATATTTTTGATACCAAATTTTTTAAACTCTTGAAGAAGTTTTCTAAGACCTATGTCATTTACAAGATTGATAGTGGCTAAGTTACTTGAATGAATTAAAGCTTCTCTTAATGTGATTAAACCTTTATAATTTTTAGAGTAGTTTTTAGGTTGCCATTTCATCTCTTCACCATTTTTTTGATATTTATATGTTTTAGCAATATCTACAAGTTCTGTTGCTCCAGAAAACCCTAAATCTACTGCAACTTGATATATAAATGGTTTAAAAGCAGACCCTGGTTGACGTCTTCCTTGTGTTGCACGATTAAAAGAACTTTTTTTATAATCTGTACTTCCAACAAGTGCTAAAACATCTCCTGTTGCTGAATCAAGACTAACTATTGCACCATTCATTTTTGATATATCAGTTGCTATAAATTGAGCAGTTTTGTTTTTTCTTTTTTCTTTTTTGAAGGATTTTTTATCATAACCTTCTATTCTTTTTAAGGCTAAATTATAGGCATATAGTAAAGACTCTCTTGCTGATTTTTGAAGTCTTAGGTCGATTGTTGTATAGATAGAGTATCCACCTGTTTTAAAATCTTTAATACCTTTTGCTCTCATTATTCGTGCCACTTCATCAACAATAAAAGGAGCTTTGTTTTGAGTGAGAGTACTATCAAATACTTTTGGATTTTCAGCAAGTGAATTTTCATAAGTTGCATCATCTATCCAACCTAAAATATACATTCGTTTAATTACTCGATTTGCTCTTCCCATAGATATATCATAGTTTTTTGTTGGTGCATAGGTACTAGGTGCTTTTGGAAGACCTACTAAAATAGCTATCTCTTTAAGTGTTAAATCACTTAATTTTTTATGAAAATAGCCATCTGCTGCTGTTTTTATCCCATAATAGCCATGACCAAAATATATCTCATTTAGGTATCGTTCCAAAATCTGTTCTTTAGTTAAACTTTGTTCCAGTTTAATAGCAAAAATAGCCTCTTTAATTTTACGAGATAATTTCTTTTCTCTCGTTAAAAGTTTATTTTTTACAAGTTGTTGAGTGATAGTACTTGCGCCTTCAACCGCTTTTCCTGCTTTTAAGACTTTTATTGCTGCACGAAAAATAGCATCTATATTTATTCCTGGGTGCTCAAAAAATGTTGTATCTTCTATGGCAACAAGTGCTTCAATAGCTCGAGGAGGTATCTCATCAAAAGAGGCATAAAATCTATGTTTCTTATCAAAAACATTGGCAATTTTATCTCCATTCTTATCATAAATAACTGATGAAACTGCTGGATGATATTCTGTTAATTTTGATATGTCATATTCAAATTCATTTAAATAATATCCAATAACAGCAAAAGGAGATAATACTCCCAATATAAAAAGTGTTAAAAATATTCGTTTTATTATTTTCATTGTCTAAATTTCCTGTTAGCAAAGTTTGCTTCTATAAGTATTTTAGTATACGCATTTTGTGGATTTTGTAATAGTTCTGACATTTTACCATCTTCTACAATATTACCATCTTTTATTATAGATATATTTTCACATAAAATTTTAGCTGAGTTGATGTCGTGTGTTACAAAAAGTATTTTAAATTTTAATTTCTCTTGTAATTCTTTTAATAGATTTAGAATTAAAAATCTAGTATTAGGGTCAAGGGCAGTGGTTGGTTCATCTAAAAGAAGTAGTTTAGGATTTTTTTCTAAGGCGATAGCAATAACAACACGTTGCAGTTGTCCTCCTGAAAGTTGAGATGGAAATTTTTCTAAAAGTTCCTCTTTTAAATCTACTTGAGTAAATAACTCTTTAACTTTTTCTGGTGATACAAAAAATTGTTTTTTAATCTTTGTAAGTGGAGAGAGTGCTGTAAATGGGTTTTGAGGAACAAAGGAGAGTGTATCTCCCGCTTGAAGTTTAAAAGTAGCATCATATTTAAGTGTAGATTTAAAACCTTTTGGAAGCATATTTAAAAGAGCTTTAAGTGTTAAACTTTTTCCACTTCCACTTTGACCAACAAGAGCTAAAGATTTTTCTATATTTAAATTAATATTTACAATAGTTTTTTTTTGAAAAGTTATTGTTAATTGAGATATATTCATAAACTCTCTGAATTGGAATGCCATCTTTTTAACAGTTCCGTATGCAGACCCATAGCTGTACTTTCATCACCTCGAACCTCTTTTATATAGTTTTTACAAAATCCTTCAACCATACAAGCCCCAGCCTTACCTCGCCATTCACCACTCTCAAGATAGTTATCTAAATCATTCATGTCGAAATTATCAAAGATATAATCTGTTTGAGATATATCTATAATCTTTTTCTCTTTAGAATGGTATATCATACATGTAACGATTGAAGTTATATTGCCACTTTGTGTCATTAAAATGTTTCGTGCATCATCAACACATCTTGCTTTACGAAGTATCTGCTTTTGAGAAGTTACGACAGTATCAGCGACTAAAAGAGGATAATCTTCAATACCAAAAGTTTTTAAGTTGGTATTGTATTTACCTAAAGTAGCTTGATAAACAAAATTTTTTGGAGAGGTTGCAACGATACTATCTTCATCAAAATCGACACTTTCTTGAATAAAATTTATATCTGCATCTTGTAGTAGCATCGCTCTTGTTTGTGAAGATGATGCTAATCTTATAGGAGTTGTTTTCAATTATCTATCCATTTTTTAACGATAGTATACAATAGATTTTCAAACTATCTTAACACCACTTTAGATATAATCGCGCAATTTTACAAAAAGAGATGTACTTATGGATATTAGAGAAGAATACTTAAAATTTTTTGAGTCAAAAAACCACAATAGAGTTGCCTCAGCGCCATTAGTGCCAGAAGATGCGACACTTCTTTTTAACAATGCAGGGATGGTTCCTTTCAAGTCAATTTTTACAGGGGAAGTTCCAGCTCCAAAAAATCCTCGTGCAACTTCTTGCCAAACTTGTTTACGTGCTGGTGGGAAACATAATGACCTTGAAAATGTTGGGCACACAGCACGTCATCATACATTTTTTGAGATGATGGGTAACTTTAGTTTTGGAGATTACTTTAAAGAGGAAGCTATCGCTAATGCTTGGGAGTTTTTAACAGAAGTTTTAAAACTTGATATAGATAAGTTATGGGTAACTGTTCACGATAGTGATGACGAAGCAGAAGAGCTTTGGAAAAAACATATCTCAGCAGATAGAATTATGCGTTTAGGCGATGCAGATAATTTCTGGACTATGGGTGACACAGGACCTTGTGGACCATGTTCTGAGATTTTTTATGACCAAGGTGCTGAAAAGTTCAATGGACCTGAAGATAGAATGGGTGGAGAGGGTGATAGATTTTTAGAAATTTGGAATCTTGTTTTTATGCAGTATGAGGTAAAAGAGAAGGGTGGAGAGTTACTTCCACTTGCTAAACCATCTATTGATACTGGTATGGGTCTTGAGCGAGTTGTAGCTATAAAAGAGGGAAAAACTTCTAACTATGACTCTTCACTTTTTATGCCTATCATCAATGATGTTGAAAAATTGATAGGTAAAGAGTATCAGTATGAAACAGGTGATTCTTATAGAGTTATCGCTGACCATATAAGAACATCTCTTTTTCTTTTAGCACAGGGTACAAACTTTTCAAATGAGGGACGTGGATATGTTCTTCGTAGAATTTTACGCCGTGCTGTTCGTCATGGGTATCTTTTAGGTTTTCGTAAACCTTTTATGTTTAAACTTGTAGATACACTTGTAACTATTATGGGTGGGGAGTATGAATACCTTATAACTAAAGCTGAAGTTGTAAAAGAGCAGATAGAGTTAGAAGAAGCTAGGTTTTTTAAGACTATTGAACGTGGTATTGCTCTTTTTGAAGAGGAGTTAAAAGTTACTCAAAATATTTTTAGTGGTGCAGTAGCATTTAAACTTTATGATACTTTTGGTTTTCCTCTTGATTTAACAGAAGATATGTTAAAAAGTCATAATTTAACTCTTGATAGTGCAAAATTTGAAGAGCTAATGGATGCACAAAGAAGTTCAGCAAAAGCTGCTTGGAAAGGTTCTGGAGATGATGCTGTTCATGGTGATTTTAAAGAGCTTTTAGAGGAGTTTGGTGAGAATGAGTTTGTCGGCTATGAGTCTGTAAACTATAAATCAAAAGTGTTAGCACTTTTAGATGAAAAATTTCATAGAGTGGATAGTTTAGATATTGGACAAAATGGTTGGATACTACTTGATAAAACTCCATTTTATGCAGAGAGTGGAGGGCAAACAGGAGATAAAGGTTCTCTTGAATGTAGAGCAGATATTTTAGATACAAAGAAATTTTTTGGTCTAAATTTATCAGAGATAAAAGTTACTTCAAGTATCAAAGCAGGTATAAATGTAGATGCAAAAGTGAGTGTAACTCGTAATGAGATTATTAAACATCACTCAGCAACACATCTTTTACATGCTGTTCTATTTGATATTTTAGGAGAGCATATAGCACAAGCTGGTTCTCTCAATGAAGCAACACGTCTTCGTTTTGATTTTTCTCATCCAAAAGCTGTTACACATGCACAACTTGCAGAAATAGAAACTCGTGTAAATAATGAAATAATGAAAGCTATTCAAACAGACACACAAGTAATGAATATAGAAGATGCAAAACATAGTGGTGCAAAAGCACAATTTGGCGAAAAATATGGTGATAAAGTAAGAGTTGTAAGTTTTGCAGATAGTTCGGTAGAGTTTTGTGGTGGAGTACATGTTGAAAATACAGCAAATATTGGTTCTTTCATTATAACAAAAGAGAGTGGTGTTTCAGCTGGTGTTCGTCGTATAGAAGCTGTATGTGGAAACTCAGCATATAAATATTTTACAGAACAACGTATGCTTTTAAAGCAAGTTGAGATGGAAGTTAAAAATCTTGATGTTGTAGCAGGTATTTCAAGAATGAAAACAACTATACACGATTTAAAAGAGGAGCTGAAAGAGGCTCAAAATTCTGCAAAAGTTGAAGTGGTTGCAACTGAAGTAAATTGTGTTGCAGTTGTGATAGAAGAGTATCCAACTGGTGATATTAAAGCTAAAATAGATGAACTTAAAAATGAAAATGAGAAACTTTGTGCGATGCTTTTTCAAGTAAAAGGTGATAAAGTTCTTATAGCTTGTGGTGTGAAAAATGCAACGGCTAAAGCTGGTGATTGGATTAAAAAAATTGCTCCTATCTTAGGTGGTGGTGGTGGTGGTCGTCCAGATTTTGCTCAAGCTGGAGGAAAAGATGCTTCTAAATTACCTGAAGCTAAAGAGGCATCATTAGCATTCATTACAGAGGTTCTTTCTTAGTATGCAAGAGTTTTTTGCAGAGTATAAAGTAATTATAGTTTTTTTACATGTTATATCTGCTGTGGTTTGGGTGGGGGGTATGGTAGCTATGCGTTATGCTGCTCATCCATCTTTTATAGAGATAGAATCTCCTGCAAAAAGATTAGAAAGAGTTGCTGATGCACTTAAACGACTTTTTTGTATAGTTGCTCCATTTGTATTGATTTTATTAGCAACTGCAATTATAATGTTAAAGGGATACTCAATAAGTGAGAGTGAATTAAAAAGTATCGGTTATACCAAAGAGGCTATTTGGACTATAATGTTTTTAAATCTTGGTGTAATGATTAGAAGAAGAAACAATGCTCAAAAAGCTTTAGAAAAAGGGGAGTTTGTAGTAGCTAAAAAGCAGTTAGAGATGATTGGTAAATATATGGTTCCTATTAATATTGGATTGGGAACTATCGCTATTTTTCTTGGAACTTATTTTTCAAGTAGTTTATAGATGATAGATACTTTTATAAAAAGATATCGTTTTGAAAACTATTTTGTAGATGATTTGATTTTTGATGATACAAAAATAATTTTCGTATTAGAATCGCCTCATATTTATGAGGTACAAAATGGTTATCCTGTCGCTGGAAAAAGTGGTAAAGATATGAGTAAAATTCTTATTCAAGATGAGAGTTTGAAAAAAGAGTCTTTTGGTAAACTAATTTATGAGAAAAAGATTAAAAATTTTGGAATAGTAAATATCTCAAATATCCCTCTTCAAGAGTTGGCTTACTCCACTGAAGATGAAAAGTTTCAGCAACTTCCAACTCAATTTATTTTTAAAGATTTTGTACTTTTTCGACAAAATCCTAGTTTTAGAAAAAAAGATTGTCGAGTGAACAAACTAATAAATATTTTTCAAGAGGATTTTATAAAAAGATTATCTCCACATAAAGATAAAAAGATAGTTTTATGCGGTGGATTTGTTCATAAAATATTTCATGATACTTTTTCAGATAACGATTTTCAATCAACTATTGAAGTGCCTCACCCCTCTTTTAATAACTGGTCTAAAGTTAAGTATAAAGAGAAAATAGTAGAATTAAAGGAGTTTATAAAAGATGAAAATAGCACAAATATATAAAGAATTAGATAGAATTTCTCCCTTTGAACTGCAAGAATCTTGGGATAATTCAGGTCTGATTGTTGGTGACTTGGAGCAGGAAATTACTCAAATAGTTTTAAGTATCGATGTTGATGCTGAACTTATTGATTTACTCGATGAAAATACTCTTCTTATTACACATCATCCCCTTATTTTTAAAGGTTTAAAGCAGTTGGATTTTAAGCAATATCCATCAAATATTATAGCAAAAATGATGCAAAAAAATATTTCAAATATCGCAATGCATACAAATTTTGATATTACACATCTTAACGATTATGTAGTAACAGAAATATTGGGATATGATATAGTTAAAAAAGATGATTTTGTAGCATATATAGATGTAGATGAAAAGTTTGATGATTTTGTAAAAAAAGTGAAACAGAAATTGAAATTAGATTATACTAAGTATGTCAAAACTATTCAAAATATAAAGCGAGTCGCTATTACAACAGGTTCAGGTGCTTCGCTTATTTCAGATATTAAAGCAGATTGTTTCCTAACAGGAGATATAAAATATCATGATGCAATGGAAGCAAAATCACTTAATCTTTCATTAATAGATATTGGACATTATGAAAGTGAACACTTTTTTGCACAAATTTTAGAAAAACATCTTCAAAATTTAGGTTTAAAAGTTATAATTACAACATCTAAAAATCCATTCAGATACATATAAAAAGTAAAAACTTAAAGGAATTCAATGAACACTCACTTAAAGCAACTAATAGATCTTGCAGAGATAGATAAAAATATTGATGCATTTGAACCTCAAATAGAGGAAGCAAACTATAATTATGAAGCAGCACTTACAAAAACAAAAAGTATTAGTGCTAATATTGAAAGTTTAACTGCTGAGATAAAAGATGAAGAGTTAAAAAAATCTAAAAATGATTTACACCTTCAAGAACTTTCTCAAAAATTAGAGGAAAATGCTAAAAAAAGTGCTGATGTTAAAACTGAGCGTGAGATGAAATCTCTTCAACTTGAAGAGGAGATAGCAAAAGAGCAAGTTACATTTGCAAATGAAGAGATTCAAAGATTAGAAAAAATTATTGAAGTAAAGAAAGATCAAGTAGAAGAATTTTCAACATCTTTGGAAAGTTTAAGTGCTAATTTAGCACAAGTAAAAGTTGATGTCGATGAAAAACTTACACATATTAATAACGATAGACAGATGGTTTTTGTAGAAAAAGAGAAATTATTAGGAACTATCAATAAAAAAGGTTTAGCTTTTTATCAAAAAATTCGTCGTTGGGCTAAAAATACAACAGTCGTAACAGTTGAAGAACAAGCATGTATGGGTTGTCATATGGTTATAAGTGATAAAATATATTCTGATGTTATTAGAGCAGAAGAGATTACAACTTGTCCTCATTGTGGTCGAATTCTTTTTGTGAAAGCTCACGAAGAATAGGCTTTTGCCTTTTACAGTTTTTTACTATATTTTAAGTATAGTGCTATATACTTTAGCACTACCACTTTTAATATTTCTCTCATTTAAATCAAAATACAGATACTCAATTCCAGCAAGATTTTTTCTTTTTAATAATTCAAAATTTGAAACTCAAGAGGGTATATGGTTTCATGTATGTTCTTTAGGTGAAGCTAGAGCATTGAAACCTATTATTGAACATATAAAAGAAAAAGATATTAAGATAACCACGATAACTGAGACAGGGCAAACAGAAGCAAAAAAATATGATGTAGATGTTCGTTATCTTCCTTTTGAAATATTTCTTCCTTTTTGGATGAAAAAACAAAAATTGTTAATTATATTGGAAGCTGAATTTTGGTTTATGTTGATAGTATTGGCATATTTTAGAAAAACAAAAGTGATTTTACTTAATGCTAGAATTTCAGATAGAAGTGTTAAAAAATATCTGAAACTCAGATGGTTCTATAAAAAGATGTTGCAATATGTAGAGATTGTATATGCTCAAAGTGAAGTGGATAGAGAGAGATTTTTAGCTTTAGGTGCTATAAATGTTGAAGTTATTGGAAATATTAAGTTAGCAGGTGAGATTAAGATAACAAAAGAGTATCCTAAACAAGAGAGTGAAATTATAGTTGCAGGAAGTACACATAATGGAGAAGAGGATGCTATATTGAAAGCATTTCTCAGATATAAAAACTCTAATAGAACTTCCAAATTGATAGTTGTCCCTCGTCATCCTGAACGTTTTGAAGAGGTAGCTCTTTTGATGAATAGTTATGCAAAAGAAAGTAGTTTAAGAGTGAGTAGATTTTCTCAAACTCAAAGTTTCGATGCAGATATGATTTTACTAGATGCAATGGGTGAACTAAATAATATATATAACATAAGTGATATAGCAATTTTAGGTGGGGCTTTTGAAGATAATATAGGTGGTCATAATCCACTAGAACCTGCAAAATTTAGTTGTAAAATTATTACTGGAAAATATTTTTTTCATCAAAAAGAGTTATTTAAATATGTTGAAAATGTTCAATATGTAGATAAAGATGAAATATATGAAGCACTAGAAAAAACAGAAGATTTAGAACCTTCTATTGTAAAAGAGAAGATAAATTTAGAACCAATTATAGAAAAAATATTAAAAATATAAGGAGTCAATTTTGGCTAAAGAAAAAGCATACAAAATATTAGCAACTCAAGAGGGTATATCAAACTCTCAAGCTAAATCTATGATAGATAGAGGTCTTGTTTACGTAGGAAATAAAAAAGTGATGATAGCTCGTGGAGAGATAGATGCAAAAACTATTTTTCGAGTACAAAAAATAGAAAAAGCAAAAGTTCTTTTTGAGGATGATGATCTTTTAGTAGTAGATAAACCAGCTTATATAAATTCAGATGAGATGGAAAGAATGTATAAACCAGCTGTTTTACTACATCGTCTTGACCGTGAAACAAGTGGAGTGTTAATGCTCGTTAAAAATGAAGAGTTTCGTCAAAAAGCTATTCAAGAGTTTAAAAAAGATAGAGTTTATAAAGAATATATCGCATGGGTTGAAGGGATTATGAGTGAACCGATAGAGGTTGATAAGGCTATCTTAACACAAAAGAAAAATAATAAAGCTTATTCTAATGTATCTGGAAAGGGAAAACCAGCAAGAACAGAATTTTTTCCAGATATTGTCAGTGCAAATAAAACAAAAATAAAGTGTGTTATTCACGAAGGACGAACACATCAAATACGAACACATCTTCGTTATATTGACCATTCTATTATTGGGGATGAACAGTATGGTGGACGTCGAGCTAAACGAGTAATGCTCCATGCTCATAAAGTAAGATTATTAGGTAAAGAGTTTGTATCTCCTGAACCTAAAGTATTTATCGATTTTCAATAAAAGCAAATTAAAAGTAAGCTTTAGATATAATTATGAACTTTTATATCTATAATAGATAATTAACAAGGAGAGTCTATGTTTGGTGGTTTAACAGAATCATTTACAAGTGCTATTAAAAAAATCCGTTTTCACGATGATGATAAGGCATTAACAAAGGCTCTTAGCGAGTTAAAGAAAAATCTATTAAAAGCAGATGTAAACCATAAAGTTGTTAAAGAACTGATTAGTAAAATTCAAACTGATACAAAAACAAATGGTATTGGTAAAGAACAATTTTTATCTGCTCTTCGAAAATCTTTAAATGAACTTTTAGAAATAGGTGGAAATAAAGGTTTTACATTTGCACCTAATCCTCCAACTATTATTTTAATGACAGGATTACAAGGTTCTGGTAAAACAACAACGACTGGTAAATTAGCACTCTATCTTAAAAATAAGCAGAAAAAAGTTCTTATAGTTGCAGCCGATTTACAACGTTTAGCAGCTGTGGAACAACTTCGTCAGATTTCTACTCAAATAGATGTTGAACTTTATGAAGATGAAGCAACAAAAAATCCAGTAGAGATTGCTAAATCAGCAGTAGAGAAAGCTCGTAAAGGTATCTATGATGTAGTTCTTATAGATACTGCTGGTCGTTTAGCTATCGATGATGAACTTATGGATGAACTTTCATCTGTTAAAAAATCTGTAAATCCTGATGAGATATTTTATGTAGCTGATTCATTAACAGGTCAAGATGCTATAAGAACAGCGACATCTTTTAAAGAAAAAATTGGTATAGATGGTGTAATTCTTAGTAAATATGATGGTGATTCTAAGGGTGGTGTAGCTCTTGGTTTATCATCTCAAGTTCAAGTTCCTCTTCGTTTCATCGGTAATGGTGAAAAGATGGAAGATTTAGAGGTTTTCATACCTGAACGAATTGTAAATCGTTTAATGGGTTATGGAGATGTTGAGGGTCTTGCAGAAAAAACTGCTGATTTTATCGATGAAAAGCAAGCTAAAAAACTTACAAAAAAGATACAAAAAGGTAAGTTTAACTTCAACGACTTTTTAGAACAGATGGAAAGTATGAAGAAGATGGGAAGTATGAGTTCAGTAATAGGAATGATTCCTGGTATGGGAAATATGTCTAAAGCTATTAAAGATTTTGATTTTGAAAACTCTGATGAACTTAAAAATATTAAAGCGATGGTCTCCTCTATGACAGCTAAAGAGAGAGAAAATCCAGAACTTTTAAATAACTCAAGAAAACAGAGAATTGCTAAAGGTTGTGGTCTTACTCAAGTTGAGATAAATAGAATGATTAAACAGTTTAAAAATGCAGGTAAAATGGCTAAAAAGTTCTCAGGTAAAAATGGGATGAAAGATCTTCAAAATATGATGAGTCAAATGGGTGGTGGTGGAGCTGGTCATAAAGCTCTTATGAGATAGAAAGCTTTACGAGAGTAAAGCTATAAACTTCTTTTATTAGTAAGTTTATAGCTTTGCATTCAAATGCAAAAAATTAAATATATTCAGCTAGTTGAAATATAACTAGTGCAGAGAAGGACAAAATATGGCAACAGTAATTCGCCTAACAAGAATGGGAAGAAAAAAACAACCTTTTTATCGTATCGCGGTAACAGATTCACGTAAACGTAGAGATGGTGGTTGGATTGAACTAATTGGTCACTATAATCCAATGGTAGCTGAGAAAACTTTAGTTGTAGATAATGAAAGATTAGATTATTGGTTAAGTGTTGGTGCTAAAATGAGTACTCGCGTTCAAAAGATAACAGGTCGTTAATCATGATATCTGATTTTGTCGCACAATTTGCAAGACTTGTAGTATCTAAACCTAATGATATAAGAGTTGAAGTATCAGCTGGCGATGAAATAACAGAGATCATCCTTTATGCTAATCAAGTGGACATTGGAAAGCTAATTGGTAAAGAGGGTAAGATGATTGGTGCTATAAAAACTGTTATCTCTGGCTGTAAAGCTAAAGATGGTGTGAGTTACCGTATCAATGTCGAAGCAGTATAACGAACAGCTTCTTCATATCGCTACTATCGGCAAAACTGTTGGTATAAAAGGTGATATGAAGTTTCACGATAAAAGTGATTTTCCTGAACAATTTTATAATGGTGCAACTTTTTTTACAAATTTAAAGAAAGAGATTACACTTAATGATGTAAACCTTGAAAGAGGAATTATTAAAATTGATGGAATAAATAGTATTGAAGATGCTAAAAAGTTTACGAATGCTAAATTATTTACAACAAGAGATGAAACAAGAAAAAATTGTCATTTAGATGATGGTGAGTATTTCTGGTTTGACCTTGAAAATTGTAAAGTATATGAAAATGGTATGCTTTTAGGTGTTGTAGATGATGTTGAAAGAATAACTATAACAAATTATCTAAATATCAAAACTAATAATGATTTAGTTGATAGTGGTCAAGCTAAAAAATTTTTACTTCCATTTGAGAAACCATTTTTAATAAGTACAGATATAGATAAAAAAGTTATCACTGTAACTGGTGCTATAGATATTTTAGAAGCTTCGTGATGAAATTTACATTTGTTACACTTTTTGCAAATCTTGTTGAAGGTTATTTTCAAGATTCTATATTAAAACGAGCGATTGATAAAAATTTATTTAGTGTAGATTACATTAATCCAAGAGATTTTAGTAATAATAAACATTTTAAAGTAGATGATACTGCCGTTGGTGGTGGAGCTGGTATGGTAATGAACCCCCAGCCATTATTTGATACTTTAGATGAGTTAAAAAAACAGGATGAAGATGTTCATATAGTTTTTTTAACACCTGTAGCAAAACCATTTAAACAGAATGATGCTAAAAGGTTAGCTAAAAAATCTCATGTTGCGTTTGTGAGTGGACGTTATGAAGGTATAGATGAAAGAGTAGTAGAAAAGTATGCAGATGAAGTTTTTTCTATTGGTGATTATATATTAACTGGAGGTGAATTGGCCTCTTTAGTTATGTGTGATGCAATAAGTAGAAATATAGAAGGGGTTTTAGGTAATAGTGATTCTTTAAGTGTTGAAAGTTTTGAGACATTAACACTTGAAGCACCTTCATTTTCAAAACCAAATAACTATGAATTGATGGGTGTTCCATCAGAATACCTAAAGGGTAATCATAGTAAAATTCGCTCATTAAAATTAGCTCTGTCTGAGTGTAAGACTAAGTTCTTTAGACCAGAACAACTATTAAAGTATAGAAGAAGGAACTCTTATGAGAAATAAGTATATAGAAAACTTTGAAAAAGCACAAGTTGCTGAAAAAACTATTCCAGATTTTCGTGCAGGTGATACTGTTCGTTTAGCAGTAACTATTAAAGAGGGTGAAAAATCTCGTGTTCAAGCATATGAAGGTGTTTGTATAGCTAAACGTGGTCAAGGAACTTCTGCAACAATTACAGTACGTAAGATTGGTGCAAATGCAGTTGGAATTGAAAGAATTTTTCCACTTTATTCAGACTCAATTGAAGAGATTAAAGTTATTCGTCGCGGTCGTGTTCGTCGTGCTAAACTATTTTATCTTCGTGAACTTGCAGGTAAAAAAGCTCGTATCAAAGAACTTAGAAGAAAATAATTCTTCTAAGCTTCGGCGACCCCATTCTCCAAACAATAAAATCTTTTTTTAAACAAAAATACTCACTCTACTAAAACTCTTAAAATTACAAAGCTATTTCATACCTCTTTATTTCATTTGTTAGTATAATCTTTATAAATTATTTAGATGGAGTTGAGATGAATTATTTAAACAACTTGGCAACAGTTATAAAAATAAACTCTTATACAAAAAATAAAATAGGCGTTGATAGTGTTGGGTTAGTTTTTGATAGTTGGTTAGAGGAGTTAGGGTTTATAGTAGATATATATGAACGTTCCTCTATCGGTAATCATCGACATTATAGGTCTAAAGATAATAAAAAATCAAAAAAATTACTTCTTCTAGGTCATCTTGATACAGTGTTCCCTCCTGAAAGATTTGAAGGCTATCATGAGGATGATGAATGGGTTTATGGTGCTGGTGTATGTGATATGAAGGGTGGAAATATTGTTATAGTTGAAGCACTAAAAGCATTAAAAGATAAAAATATAGATATTGAAAATATAGATATTTTATTTGTAAGTGATGAGGAAACAGGTAGTGATGATTCTAAATATTTAACAGCAAAATTAGCTTCAAAATATGATTATTGTTTTGTATATGAAGCTGCTGGAAAAGATATGGAGATTGTAACAGCTAGAAAAGGAGTTGGAACATTTTTCATAGATATTTTAGGTAAAGCCTCTCATGCTGGAAATAGTTATCGTGAGGGTGTAGATGCTAATCTTGAAGCATCATTTAAACTACAAGAGTTAACAAAATTAACAAATTTAGAGTTAGGTACAACAGTAAATGTAGGTAAAATAGAGGGTGGTATCGGTGCTAATACTATTTCTCCTCATGCAAAAATAACATTTGAACTTCGATATAAAACAAAAATCGAGAGAGATAGAGTATTAAAAGCTATTGACAATATTGTAGCTACATCTTATATTGAGGGTACAAAATCTTCGTTAAGTGGAGCTATACAAAGAGATGTAATGCAGACATCTTTATCTTCTTTAGAGCTTATTCACAATATAGAAAAAATTACAGATACAAAACTAAAATCAGAAGAGCGAGGTGGAGTGAGTGATGCAAATATTATAAGCTCTTATGGTGTTGTAACTTTGGATGGTTTTGGCCCATTTGGTGATGGTGATCATACTATTAATGAGAGAGCTAATAAAAAAAGTTTTGAAACTAGAATAGAGTTGAGTAAAAATTTATTTCAATATTTTATAAAAAATGGAAATTTCTAAGGAGGAATAATATGGCAAATAGTAGAAAAATAGGTATGTGGTTATATAGTAACGGTGGCGGAGATAAGATACAAAAAAAGATAATTAAGAAACTTCAAGAAAGAGGTATCGAAACTCTTAATAATATTAGATTACATGATTGTACTGCAAAAAATGGACATATTGTACATAATGATTTAAAAGTGGATAAACTGGATCTTTTTTTCTCTTATAATGCGGGAGAGCAAACACAATATCAAATGTATCTTTATCAAGCTTTAAATCGTGTGATTCCTACTATAAACTCGTATGACTCTTTTGCTTTAACGGAAGATAAATTTCATACTTCATTTGTATTGAGAAACAATGGTATTCAAACAGCTGACTATAAATTGTGTCATAGAGATAATGGTCATGAGCTTAAAAAGATAATTAAAAAATGGGATAAAATGGTTTATAAACCAACTGATGGTTGGGGTGGTGTAGGACTTACAAAAATAGAGAGTGAAGCAAGTCTTGATATGTTGATGCCATTTCTAAATCAGATGGATCTACGCTATTTTTATGTTGAAAAATTTATAAAATATGATAATACAGATTTTAGAGTAGATATTGTCGATGGAAAATTTGTTTCGTGTTATGGTAGAAAAGCAAGTGGATCGGATTGGAGAACTAATGTTACAAGTGGTGGTTCCGTTTTTATGAGAGAGGCTAATGATGAAATTATAGATATAGCTATAAAAGCATGTAAAGCAACAGGTGTTGATATTGGTGGTGTTGATATAATTTATGATCAAGAGAAGGAAGAATATGTGGTTCTTGAGGTAAATGGTATTCCAGCATTTGCTACGCCTCAACAGGAAAAAATGGGGCTTGATTTTAATAATAAAAAGATAGATATTATTGTTGAGCTTATAGATAGAAAGACCAAAAATAAAAAATAACAGGATTACCTCTTTTGAAGAATTAACTTAGTATTATTACATCAGATAGATAATTTTTTATTAAGGTAATAACTTGAGACAACAGTACACTTCATATAACGAATGTGTGGACTTTTTTAAGTCTGCACAAAAAACAAATCCAAATCTTTTTCATGTAAAAATAATAGGTAAAACTTGGGAAGATAGAGATATTATAGCTGTAAGTATTACAAAAAATGTTGAGACAGATAGAGAGAAACCTGCACTTTTTTATACAGGTACAATTCATGCAAGAGAGTGGATAGGAATTGAACTATCGTTGAAATTTGCAAAATATATTCTTGAACATATAGATTATGACCCTCATCTTAATAAAATTCTTGATAATGCAACTTTATATATGGTTCCTTGTGCTAATCCTGATGGATATGAATATTCACGAAATCATTTTTCATTTTGGAGAAAAAATAGACGTAAAAACTCTGATGGTAGTTTTGGTGTTGATTTAAATAGAAATTTTGAGATTGGTTTTACTCCAAATAAAGATATGACATCCAATGTTTATTCTGGTCCTTGTGCTTTTAGTGAGCCTGAAACATCTGCTTTAAGAGATTTTGTATTAGACCATGCAAATATTACTATTGCTCTTGATTACCATTCACAAGGTAATGTTTTCTTTCCTGCACATAATTTTATTCATGAAGATGCAGAGGATGCTATAGACTTAAATCTTTTAGCTGGAAATATGGCTGAAGAGATTAAGAAAGAGTCTGGTCGTGAATATGGAATTCATATGGGAAAACCTCCTGTTCATCTCATCTCTGGAAGTGGTAGAGAATTTTACTATTCTCAGGGTGCTTTAGCTTTAGTTGCAGAGGTCGGCACTCGAAATATTAGTGATTATAAAGAGCATATGAGTGAAAATATTGATGAAAATATTCCAGCTCTAATATTTGCCCTTACTGAGGTAAACAACTATACAAAAGAGAAAGCACTTCCAAGAGTAAAAGATTTTGTAGCGACAACAGTAACTTCAAGAGAGGTTGAACTTCATTGGGATTATATTGAGGATGATAGTTTATATTTTGAGGTGTATCGTTCCGATAAAGCAAAGGGGTTTGCACAAAATTCTAATAGAATAGGTATGACAAGATTAAAAACTTTTACAGATAAAAATCTACCATCCGCTACAAACTATTGGTATCATATACGAGCAGTCTCTAAAGAACGCGCTATGAAATCACCTTTTGGTCAAAAAGTTGGAGTAAGAACCTATCCATCAGAAAATATGTTTTCAAAAATTTTATATCCATTAGCTGATAATATTGGTTATGTTGGTGAAAAAACAAAGAAAAATAGTGAACATTTTGGGAATAATTCTCTTTTTGTCGGTTTTTCTGAAAATAGAGGTGAATGTTTGGGTGTGTGTGGATTTTCTTTAAATTCAATTCCTGAAAATGCTGTAATTACAAAAGCTTCTATCTCATTTTATCCTATGAATAGAGTTTCTGTTCAAGTTGAAAGTTTTGGAGAGTGGAGAGTAGGACAGATAGACGAGAGAACTGTTGATAATTTTGCTAGTTTTGATGATATAAAAAGTGCTAAAGTATTAAGTTATATAGATAGACCAACAGGTTCAGCTCAATTAGCACAGGGTGTATGGAGAAAATATGAGTTTGCAAATCAAGAGATTAATATTTTGCAAAAATCCCTGAAAAGAAGAGAAGCATATTTTAGAATGGAGGGACCATCAACTTTACCACTTGACCGTGCATCACAACTTATGCAGTGGGATATAGGATATGGTAAGTTTAGTGGAGGTCTTACATATAGACCAAAACTTGATATTTCTTATACGATTAATGAAGTGAGAATAGAGTTACAATCAGTATTAGAAGTAACAGCAACAAAAGAAAAAATAGTAGATTCAGCACTTAAAGTTGGTTTTAGTAAAGATGGTGATAAAGAATATGGTCAAGTAGAATTTGATTTATCAAATTTACCTGAAATGGATAATACAGTAATCTCAAGTGCTTATATTGATATAGAAGCAGATCAAATAAATTCATTAAATAACTTACGTTTTCATATAGAGATGATAGTTCCATGCGAAGGTGAAAAAACATATTTAAAAATAAAAAACAGAGATATTATTGAACGAATCGGGTATGATGTAAGTATTTCAGATATAAAAAATAACTCTAAACAGCGATTTGTATTTGATAAATATGCAATAGAAGAGATGTTAAATAATGCATTGAAAAATTTAAAAGCTATTTTCATTATATCTCCATCATCTCAAAAAGCATTTTGTAAATCACAAACTGTTTCTTGGTTAGATTCTAAAAAGATAAAAAAACCCTCTTTAGTTATAAATTATATTAAAAAATGCCGTACAGCTCCAGAAAGTGTTGAAAATTTAAGATATAAAATAGAAAATGATTTGATTAAACTTGAATGGGATAAACCAAAGGATGATGCATGGAAAGGTTTTATTGTTGTAAAAAATCCATTTAAAGTTCCATGTTCCCCTTATGATGGACAAAAACTTTATGGAGGAAAGGATAACTATACTTTTGATAACTTTGGAGATAAAGATACTCATAAATTTTATGCAGTTTTTTCTTATGATGATGTACCAAATTTTTCTAAACCACTATTTATAGAGATAAATAAATAAGTTTAAAAATATGATTTTAAATATTTTTTGCTAAAATGTCAATAATAATTATACAGGATATAAAATGTTTGATGAGATAGAATTTGATAGAATGAAGAGGCTTCCGAAGTACGTATTTGCAGAGGTTAATGAACTTAAAATGGCAGAGCGTAGAGCTGGAGCCGATGTAATTGATTTTTCTATGGGTAATCCAGATGGTGATACTCCTGAACATATTAGAGAAAAACTAGTAGAGTCTGCACAAAAGACAAAAACACATGGTTATTCAACATCAAAAGGTATTCCTAAACTTTTGATGGCAATATCTGATTGGTATAAACGACGATATAATTGCGATCTTGATCCGATGACAGAGTGTGTAGCAACTATGGGTTCAAAAGAGGGTTATGCTCATTTAACTTATGCCATTACAAATCCAGGTGATGTAGCGGTTGTTCCTGATCCTACTTATCCTATTCATGAGTTTTCTTTTATTTTAGCGGGTGGAAATGTTGTTAAGTTTGGTATAAATTTTGACGAAGATTATAAACTGAATGAAGATAAGTTTTTTGAAGATTTAGAGAGAGTTTTTAAAGAGAGTTCCCCTAAACCAAAATATGTTTTAGTAAACTTTCCACACAATCCTACAACAGTAACTGTAACACAAGAGTTCTATGTTCGTTTAGTTGCTATGGCGAAAGAGAAAAGATTTTATGTGATAAGTGATATTGCTTATGGAGATATAACTTTTGATGGGTATGTAACTCCATCTATTATGAGTGTAGAGGGTGCAAAAAATGTGGCAGTAGAATCTTTTACTTTAAGTAAATCTTACAATATGGCAGGTTGGCGTGTAGGTTTCTTTGTAGGGAATAAAAAACTTATTGGTGCATTGCAGAAGATAAAATCATGGCTAGATTATGGAATGTTTACACCCATTCAAGTTGCTGCTACTGTTGCACTTAATGGTGATCAACAATGTGTAAAAGATATTACAAATAAATATGATCATCGTCAAGATGTTTGTATAGAAGCTTTTGATAGAGCAGGTTGGCCTATAAAACGCAATCAAGCTAGTATGTTTATTTGGGCTAAACTTCCAAAAGTTGCTGAACACTTAGGTTCATTAGAATTTTCGAAACGTCTTTTAGTTGAAGCTGGTGTTTGTGTTGCTCCTGGTATTGGTTTTGGTGCTTATGGTGAAAATTATGTGAGAATAGCCCTTATTGAAAATGACAATCGAATTCGTCAAGCGGCAAAGAATATTAAAAAGTTTTTAAAACAATTAGAAATTGAGAATTAAGCGTTAACTAAGGGATAGTTCTCTATAATTTCCATCCACAAACAGAGAGACTTAATGTTTAAGACTCACAAAGACTTCGAAAGAGGGATTTAGAATTGTTTGAGATCATTGAAAACTAAGCA
>Ga0256837_1000705_pt1 | contig 26624 bp, 29 predicted proteins | sample 4562384metaG_FD_185976 | JGI IMG/M metagenome (GOLD analysis project Ga0256837, IMG submission 185976) | Hydrothermal vent microbial communities from Guaymas Basin, Mexico - 4561-384 | ecosystem: Environmental > Aquatic > Marine > Hydrothermal vents | place: Mexico: Guaymas Basin | collected... | reverse complement strand
CTCTCTTTGCACCGGCATCTTTAAAAGTCTGCTCTAATGAAACAAGATCAGATTTCATTCCAGCCACAACAAGTTGTCCATCTTGATTATAGTTTGCAGGCCAAACTTTTTTACCTTCTGATTGAGCATCAGCACATATTTTTTCTACACTTGCATCATCAAGACCAACGATAGCCATCATACCGGCTTCGATTGTATCACAAGCCTCTTGCATAAAAGCACCGCGTTTATGTACAAGCTCAACTGCATCAACATAATCAATAGCACCACTTGCACATAAAGCAGAAAATTCACCTAAAGAGTGTCCTAAGAAAAGTTCAGCTTTTACTTCAGGACAAGCTTCTTTAAAGAGCTTATACGCAATCATTTGCACCAATAAAATAGCCGGTTGTGTATACGCAGTTTGTCCAAGCTTTTCATTTTCTTCAAAAATAATCTCTTTAAAATCAACACCTATTCTCTCACCGGCTTTTGCAAACATTTCACGTGCAAGTTCAGAATTATCATAAAAATCCTTACCCATGCCTACTGCCTGTGAACCTTGCCCTGCAAATATCATTGCTATTTTACTCATCTAATTCTCCTCTATAAATATTGTTTATTTTCAGATATTTTTTTTCTTAATGTATTTCTGTTTAAGCCCAGTTTATCTGACAACTGTAACTGCGACTTGAATTTTTTTAGACCCGATTTAATCAGTGGGGCTTCATACAAATACAAAAACTTTTTATAATCGTTTTTTGAACCAAGTTTATCATAGAGATAATTTTCTAGAAGTTCCATCAAATCCCTATCTCTGATATCTTGTAAAAGATAGTTAATCATCACCTGTCGTCTTAATGAATGTCCGTTTAAAGACAGGTCTGGAGTCATATTTTTAAGATTACATAAGGTTTTATCTCCACCAAAGAGAGTATATGCCTCTTCCAAAAAAACTTCTACTAAAGCACTCACATCTTCTATTCTTTCTTCAAGAGCAGGAAGCTCAACTTTGATACTACAAAATTCTTCTACTTCATTACTTAGCAGATGGCTCGACGAAGTAGCAATTACTCGTACATTATTTTTTTTGATTGCATCTACTACTCTTTGTATATTGGGTGATAAGTTGATATTGCTGATAATTATTTCGTGTGAAGATTCTAACGCAATGAGTAACTCATCAAAATCAGATGCATCATATATGATTGCATCTGGTAGAATAAAAGAAGCCAGTGTTTTTTTCCCAATGCCCACTGGACCAATGATTACAGCATTGACATTGAGTGTTTTTAAAAGACTAGCTGTCTTCTTGGCCTCAATAGAGGCTTTTGAAGAGGTTATAAAATTAGTGGCATCCACAGCTGCTGCCGCTGCCAGTACCACAAGATCCATCATCTTCTTGTTGATTTTCAGTCGGTACACCTGACATAATCTCTTCAGCAGAAGCATCTCTAACATTGTTGATCGCAACTGTAAACATAAGCTCTTTTCCAGCTAAAGGATGGTTAAAGTCAATGATTACACTATCATCTTTAATCTCTTTTACAACAACTTGAACAGTAGCACCATCTTCACCTTGTCCATAAAGAGTCATACCCTCAGTTAATTCTATACCAGCAAATTGATCTTTTGGAACTTCTTGTGTTGCTTCAGCGTTATATTCACCATAAGCATCTTCAGGTTTTACTAAAATATCAGCTTTATCTCCAATATTCATATCTTTAATTCCATTTTCCAGACCTGGAATTATTTGACCTTTTCCATACATAAATACTAATGGAGCCCCACCCATATTACTATCTACTACTTTATCTCCATCACGTACTTCATATTCTATAGACACAACTTGATTTTCTTGAATTGCCATTTTTTTACCTTATTATAATTTTCAAAATTTTATCATAAATATATATATTACCGCTGAAAATTTTATGCCTATATTTACATACCCAAATATTTTTTAGCTTCTACAGCCTCTTTTGAGTTTGGATACTTAAGAACTATAGCATCAAAAAATGCATTAGCATGTTTTTTATCACCTGTTTTTAACATTGCAATACCTGTATGCAGCATCAGTTTAGGCATATAAGAAGCCTTCGAGTATAATGAAGAACTTTTTTTAAAGTATGATATTGCTTTTGCATAATTTTTTCTTTTAAAATACATCTCACCAATCATATAATGAGAATGTGCGGGCTTATATCTGCGTTTAATTAACTCTTCATAATCATTAATAGCCGCTGTGTATCTTTTCTTATTAAAGTTGGCTTTTGCTCTGTTGTAAAGTTTTGCACTTGTAATAGAACTTTTTTTACTCTTAGTTCTTATACTTTTTTTCATCTCTTTAGCAACAAGAATTTTAAAATTATTTACATCCTTTACCAAAGAATTATAATCTGCTTTTGTCACATAGTCCATACTTAACGTCTCAACTGTTTTACCCAGTTCAGAAACAATAATTTTCAACTCTTCTATTGCTTGTTTATTTTCCGAGATAGAAATTCCCAATCGTTTTTGATATTCATTTATATTTTCAATCGATACAGTTGTAGAATTTTGTAGATTATGAAGGTTTATCTTGTTATTGTGTGCTTTTCTACTTAAACTCTCCACAATACTTTGCAATCCATCAAGGCGTTCTCTTAAAGAGTCTAACTGACTTGCCTGTGAATTACTTTTTCTTGCTACGGTTTTAAGCTTTTTTTCTGTTTCTAAAAGAACTTTTTCATTTTTAGTAAGTCCATATGGAGTACTATTAGAAAGGTCACCCGCACCAAATGCGGATGGCTCTGCACTCAACAATAATGTCGAGAAAAAAGTTAAAAATAGAAAATAAAATTTACTAAATTTCATTTATTTTAAACTTAAGGTAAAAGTTTAAAATCGACTCTTCGGTTTTTTGCCCAACACTCTTTTGTATGATCTGTACAGACTGGATTGCTCTCTCCATAACTTACCATAGAGATACGTGAAGCGTCAATTCCATCAGCAATTAATGCTTTTTTTACCGCATCAGTACGTTTCAAGCCTAAAGCAAAATTATATTCATCACTTCCCCACTCATCACAGTTACCTTCTAATTTTACTTTATAGTTAGATGCAACTTTTTTTCCAAGTTCTGCTGCGGCATCAATTTTTTCTTGCATTTCAGATGAAATATCATACTTATCAAAAGCAAAGTAAATTGTAGGAAGTTTACTTTCAATAGTATTCATATCATATTCATTTGTAGATGAACTTACTACACTCTCTTCACTAGCAACTGTTTCCGTTGCTACAGATTCTACCTCTTGAGTAGGAGCAGATGCAACTTCTTCGACATTATTAACTGCTTGATCATCTACAGCCGGCTCTTTTGAACTACATCCACCAAAAACTAACAGTGCTGTTACAACACCTGAAAGTACAATACTTTTCATTTTACATTTCCTCTAATATTAAAATTGGTTTATTATACCTAAAAAAGGTAATAAAATTTAAATAACTACACTACCAGTCCATTGACTGTACTCTACCTGACTTTAAAGGGAACAGATAATTTTTATTATATTTTAGTCGAATAATTCCTATAGAGCTTTGTCCTTTATAATTTTTTACAAAAATAATAGCATCACCATCTTTAGAAAATCGTGGGAACTCATTTATCCCGGTTGCAGTAAGCCTTCTAATTAAATCTGTTTCAGTAGATACCAAATGAAGATTAAAAGTATTTTCACTAAAGGCATTTGAACTTTCTCTTGCTTTATAAACGATATAGTGTCCATGAGCGCTACACGCTGAGTTACTATTGCCATAATACACTATCTGTTCAATCTCATTTGTCGATAGTTTTTTGGTAAAAACGTTCGGATATCCCAGTCGAGATGATATAAACGCAATAGAGTCTTTACTCATAAACTGTGCATTTACATCTATCCCTTTATATGTAGTCTCTCTTTTATATTTATGTGTTTTCACATTATAGGTATAAATATCAGGTTGTCCTTCTTTTGCCATAGTCAAAAGAAGAGTATTGCCATCATTACTTACATCAGAACATATCATCATACCATCAGAGGATATAATACTTTTTACAGATGCCGTTTTTATATCCACATATTTTAATGTTGGCACATTGGAATCTAACGATGTATAGTAAAAGGCATTTTGAGAGCGATTAGCCCATTTTGGGAAGAGATTAAATCCACCTTTTATAATTGTGTGCTGATAAGAAAGTGTGTAGTCAGAGATAATAATATCACTCTTCTTCGGTCCGACAACTCTAGCAAAGATTACTTTTCTTTTCATCCACTCTACTGAATCGGCACCCATATATTCATTTATGTCATAAGCAATAGCATGTGATACAAACATATAGATATCTTTGTTACTTACGCGATAGTTTTTACCAAAAACCTCACTACCCCTTTCTAGGAGTTTCATATTAAGATTCATAGCACCGTTATCATCTTCGAACAATTTATACCTGATAACATACTGCATATCTTTGTTTTCTACTAACACATCAGTATCATTATATGGCACCACCCTATGATGCCTGTCAACATTAAAAAGAGATATAACATTTAAATCGGCTACAAGGGATTTAAAAAAACGTAATTTAAATGTATCATTATAATTAATAGATGCATCTTCTACAGCTAAAGTCGGCAATGAGTCTGCCTTTTTTATAACTTCAATCGTAGCATCACCTGCATAGACTATATTTAAATAAAAAAATAATAAAAAAAGAACCTTCAAATTTACTCCTTAGATATCAAAATAACAATCGTTTTACTTGACTTATGCTCTGGATTTAATGGGAACACCACATTTTGAAGCCTCTCTTTAATCTTGTCAACTTCACTGTTAAGTGCTTCATTTGACGAATAATTTAAGACTCTAAAATCAATCATTTTACCAAAAGGGTCAAGTTCAATAACTGTTTTAACACTATTTCCTTCAGAATTAGCTGGAACACGAAAGTGTTGATAAACAATTGACTGAATTTTAGCCAAATATTCATTAACTTCGTTTGCAGTAGAGGGTGCATTACTCTTTGAACTATCCTCTGCAATTTGATGTAATTTCTCAAAACTCTTTTCAATGGATTGAACTTTATTATTTTCTTTTAGTTTAATCTGCTTTTGAATTTCATTAATTCTTTTTGAATTTACTTTTCGCTTAACTATTTTATGACTAATCTTTTGTGTCCAGACATCGCTAAAAAGATTATTTACATCTATATTCTTTGATGTCTTAATTTTGCTTGATACTATTGTCGGTGATGAAGATTGAAATGTTTTTTTCACACTTTTTGAATTTTCAAGAGTAATAGAGACAGAGATATAATTTTCTTTTTTCAAACCATAACTTTTTATATCTTTAACTTGAAAAAGCATCATTATAAATATACTTAAAAAAAGTGCAAAAAGAGTTAAAGAGATGATTCCACTTATATAGAAATATCGTTGATTATCCATTTGTCGCTAACGAGACCTCAGTGAATCCTGCCTGTTTAACTGCAGCTAAAATTGACATTACAATTCCATAATCTAAACTTTTATCTGCACTAATCAATACCGTGGCTTTTTTATCTAATTTATTGGAATATAGATAGAAATTATCAATAAAAGAACTGATTAAAAAATTATCTTTATTAACCTTAACATTTTTATCTTTATCTACTGTGATATGTACAGGTGGAATTTTTGATAACTGCTGAGTCGTAGAACCTTGTGGAAGTTTTATGTTCTCTTCAAAAATAATATTGGGAGCGATGACCATTAAAATTGCCAGTAAAACCAACATAACATCAACAAGAGGAGTTATATTAAGCTCTGGTTTTTCTTCCCAATCATATAACATTACACTAAGCCTTACGAGCTAAAATCGCATCACTTTGCATTTGAAGATAACTGATAAGTTCATAAGACTTTCTTTTAAGTATTTGATGATATGTATAAGCAAATATTGCAACAAAGATACCTGAAGCAGTGGCAACCAAAGCATCTGATACACCACTGGCTATCACACTCATAGTACCTGAACTCCCTCCAATGTGTGTAAATGTATCAAGTATTGAAACGACTGTTCCAAAAAGACCGATAAAAGGAGAAGTAGAAGCAACTACTGACAATAAAGATAAACCTTTTGTCGCCTCTTTTGTAGCGGCAAGCATACCTAAACCTAAAACTTCTTTTGAAATAACATTACTTGTTTGTATAAAATTATTTAAAAATGAGTTTTCTTTTACTGTGGTAGATCCTAGTAAAAGTGCTTCCAAAGAGGCACTTTCACGAGAAAGCCAACTATTAATAGAGAAAAATCTATAAAAAAAGACCCAGTTCAATACTATGAAATATATTGACAAAAGTAATAATACACCAATAGTAACCGGGTGACTTTTTAGATAAAAATCTATTAAATTATTAATCATCTATTATATTAATCTTTGTGCTGCTGATTCAATTTTTGCTGAAACAGATGCGATTGCACTGCCAGAGTCAGCAATATCATTGATAAGTTTTTTCGCTTCATCTAGTGCTTTAGCAATTTCTGATTCACTTTCACCACGAATTGGTGCTGCACCTTCTACAAGAATGACAACCTTTTCCTCATCAACTTGAACTACACCCCAGTTAATTACAATAGATTCGACTGATTTATCCTCTTTTTCAACATCAACAACACCTGCTTCTAACAAAGTTGTTAGAGAAGCATGCCCTGCCAATACACCGAACTCCCCTTCTTCACCAGGGAGAACAACACTAACAGCGTCACCTGAATAGATAACACCATTTGGAGTTAGGATTTCAAGTTTAAACTTATCCATTACAGTCCTTTACTAAGCAAAACTGCTTATTTGTTTTTCTCATATTTAGCAATAGCTTCTTCCATGCTACCAACCATGTAGAATGAACTTTCAGGCATATGGTCATAATCTCCGTTAAGGATACCTTTAAAGCCTTTAATAGTATCTTCAAGAGATACATATTTACCAGGAGCACCAGTAAATACCTCTGCAACGAAGAATGGTTGAGAAAGGAATTTCTCAATTTTACGAGCACGTTCAACAACATTTTTATCCTCTTCAGAAAGCTCATCCATACCAAGAATCGCAATGATATCTTGAAGATCTTTATACTTTTGAAGTGTTTGTTGAACACCACGTGCTACACTATAGTGCTCTTCACCTAAAATTTGCGGATCAAGCAATCTTGAAGTTGAATCAAGTGGATCAACTGCAGGGTAGATACCTTTTTCAGCAATTTTACGGTTAAGTACTGTTGTTGCATCTAAGTGAGCAAATACAGATGCCGGAGCCGGGTCAGTCAAGTCATCCGCAGGTACATATACCGCTTGAACAGATGTGATTGAACCATTTTTCGTAGATGTAATTCTATCTTGTAATGCACCCATTTCACGAGCAAGTGTCGGTTGGTAACCAACAGCTGATGGAATACGACCAAGAAGTGCGGACATCTCTGAACCTGATTGTGCAAAACGGAAAATATTATCAATAAACATAAGTACGTCAAGATTTTTCTCATCACGGAAATACTCAGCCATAGTAAGACCAGTAAGTGCGATACGGTTACGTGCTCCTGGAGGCTCACTCATTTGACCATAGCACAGTGCAACTTTGTCAAGTACATTCGATTCAAGCATTTCGTTATAAAGGTCATTACCTTCACGAGTTCTCTCACCAACACCAGCAAATACTGATAAACCATCATGCCCATGAGCAACATTGTGAATAAGCTCCATAATGATAACTGTTTTACCAACACCAGCACCACCAAAGAGTCCAACTTTACCACCCTTAGCATAAGGAGCAAGAAGATCAACAACTTTGATACCAGTTTCAAACATCTCTGTAGTAGTTGATTGATCAACTAATGGTGGAGGAGCACGGTGAATAGACCACATTGGAGAATCTTCAACTTGATCTTTACCATCAATTGTTTCACCAATTACATTAAAGATACGTCCAAGTACTTTTTCCCCAACAGGAACCTTGATAGGTGCACCAGTAGCTGTTGCTTCCATACCACGTACTAAACCTTCACTCATATCCATTGCAATCGTTCTTACACGACCATCACCTAAGTGAGCTGCAACTTCTAAAACTAAACGATGTACATTACCTTCTAAATTAACATTAACTTCGATTGCTTCGTTAATTACTGGAAGATAACCATCAAAATCAATATCAACAACAGGACCCATTACCTGGCTAATTTTTCCAATCATATTTTTCTCCATTATTTCATAGACTCCACACCACTGATTATTTCTATCAGTTCGGTAGTAATAGCAGCTTGACGTGCTTTATTAAATTCTACATTTAAACTTTTAACCATCTCTTTTGCATTATTCGTTGCTGTATCCATAGCCTGCATACGTGCAGAGTGTTCAGCAGCAACTGAATCTATCAAAGAGTAGTACATGTTATAAGAAACGTACTTTTTCACTAAAGAATCAAGCATTTTTTCTTCGTCTTCAGCCTCAACTTCCAACATAGAACTTGATTGTGCTTTTGTACAATCAAAACTTTCAGTATCAACAGGAAGAATCTTATTCACATGTAACTCTTGAGTTATCATGTTTTTATACCCGTTGTATACGATATGTAGACCATCAATTTTTTCATCTAAATAATCTTCAATAGAAGATTGAATAAATTCATCAGATCTTACCTTATCAGGTTTAGAACTTAAATCTTTAACGGCATCATACATTTCAACTTCATTGTAGTTAAAAAATTCAATACCTTTTTTACCGATACCACGTAAACGTACTTTTACATTTGCTTTTTTATACTCTTTTAAAAGTTTATTAACAGCTTTAATAGTTTGAATATTAAATCCACCACACAAACCTTTATCTGCAGTAACAAATATTATGTCAACAATTTTTGGATTTTCAATCGTTTCAAAACAACGATTTTTCAATCCACCAATTTTACTACACTCTATACGTCCCGCTATTTCGGCAATAACCTGATTCATTTTTTCAGCATAAAGACGAGAACGTTTTGCAAGTTCTTCTGCACGGCGTAGCTTTGCAGTAGAAACAAGTTTCATCGCACGAGTCGTCTTTTGAGTATTTGAAACACTCTTAATTTTTCTTTGAATATCTTTCAAGTTTGCCATGAAGTATTCCTTATGATGCTACAAAGCTAGATTTGAACTCTTCAAGTGCTTTCATTAATAATGCTTTTGTATCATCATCGATTTTTTTAGTACTACTAATATTCTCAAAAATTTGAGGATATGAAGCTTCAATAAACGGATACATCTCTGTTTCAAAACGAACCACATCAGATATATTTAAATCATCTAAGAAACCTTCATTACCTGCGAAGATAATAGTAGCTTGTTTCTCAGCTGAAAGTGGAGAGTATGGAGGTTGTTTAAGTACTTCAACCATTCTTTGTCCACGTTCTAGTTGGTTACGAGAAACTTCATCAAGATCTGATGCAAACTGAGCAAATGCTTGCAACTCTCTAAAAGATGCAAGGTCAAGTCTCAATGTTCCAGCAACTTGTTTAGTTGCTTTGATTTGTGCAGCACCACCAACACGAGAAACAGAAAGTCCAACATTAATTGCAGGACGAACACCAGAGTTAAAAAGGTCAGTTTCTAAGAAAATTTGACCATCTGTAATTGAAATAACATTTGTTGGTACATAAGCAGCAACATCACCCGCTTGCGTTTCAATAATTGGAAGTGCAGTAAGTGATCCTGCTCCTTGCTCATCAGAAAGTTTTGCAGCACGTTCAAGAAGTCTTGAGTGAATATAAAAAACATCTCCCGGATATGCTTCACGACCCGGAGGACGACGAAGTATAAGTGACATTTCACGATAAGCTACCGCATGTTTAGATAAATCATCATAAACAATTAAACCATGGCGTGCATTATCACGGAAATATTCACCCATAGTAACACCAGTATATGGTGCTAAGAATTGAAGTGCAGCAGCTTCAGCAGCAGTTGCAGAAACAATAATAGTATATTCCATTGCACCATGTTCTTCAAGACGACGAATAATTTGAGCTACTGTTGACTCTTTTTGTCCAACTGCAACATAGATACAAACAACACCGTTACCCTTTTGATTAATGATAGCATCTAGCGCAACTGTAGTTTTACCAGTTTGTCTGTCCCCAATGATAAGTTCACGTTGACCACGTCCAATAGGAACAAGAGCATCAATTGCTTTAATACCAGTTGCAAGTGGTTCATGAACAGATTTTCTATCCATAATTCCAGGAGCTTTCTCTTCAACAAAACGAGTTTCAGTTGTTTCGATAGGACCTTTACCATCAATTGGCTCACCAAGTGCATTTACAACACGTCCTAAAAGTGCATCTCCAACTGGTACACGTAAAAGTTTACCAAGACGCTTAACACTCATTCCTTCTTTTAATGCTACTCCTGAACCAAGAATAACAACACCAACAGTACTCTCTTCAAGATTCATTACTAAACCTCTTGTACCATCTTCAAATTCTACCATTTCTCCAGCCATAACATTGCTAAGTCCGTAAACCTGTGCAACACCATCTGCATAAGAAACAATCTTACCTGTTTCATTAATATCGACACTTAATTCAAAGTTATCAATACGCTCTTTTATTATTGAGCTGATTTCATCAGCCTGAATTTTTGCTACCACTATCCTTCTCCTCTCATTGAATGTTAAATTGCTTTAATTATATGTTCTATAATTTGACTATTGATTCTATCTTTAGAAAAATCAATCTCAATACCTAAGTCATTTACTTCTACTTTAATTCCATTAAAATCAGTTTTCTCAAATGACAAAAATATTTTAGAATCATATCTTTTGCTTAAACCACTGCTTAAATCTTCTAAAACATTTGTATTAATATCTGTATCGCTAAAAACTACACCACTGTAAGTTTTCATTGTATGCGCCAAATTTTTTCTCAATTCTTCTGCAATTGCCGGAATTATATTGATTCTTTTATTTTCTACTAAAAGTCTAATAAAGTTATTTACTCTATCTGAATTAGCCGGTTTCACTACTTCTAAAAGCAAAGATGTTTTATCCTCTGCTTTTATATTAGTATCCGTAACAATATTTAAAAACTTATCATTGCTAAATGATTTAGATAAACTTTCAAATAGAACAGTGACATTTTTTGCGAACTCAACATCAGAGTCAGACAATAAAGCTTTAATGTATCTTTTTGCTATCAACTCTTCCATTTATGCCACCTTTTTCAAAATAACATTCGCCATAGCTTCTTTATCAAAACTATCTGCACTTTGACTTAATGTTTCATTTACAATATATTCTACAACTTCGCGAACCATTTTTCTCTCTTCAAACTCTTTCTTAGAGAGACTTTGCTTCACAATATTTTCTAACTCAGTTTCACCTTGAGTCATAATCCCGTCATGAATAATTTTATTCTCTTTTTTAGACGAATTAGCCAACTCTTCAGCAAACTTTTCAGCCTCACTGATTTTAGCTAATGCCTCTTTTTTCAGAGCGATTGATTCATCAAGCTTCTCTTGAACTTTTTTCAATTCGTCAGCTATACCTTGACTTCTTGAAGTAAAGTAATTTTTTACTGGTTCCCCTACAAGATACCACACAAGCCCAGCAAATAGGATAAAGTTTACAGTTCTTTGAACTATATCACTACCTGCATGTTCAGCTTCTGATGCCAATGCATAAGTTGATATCATTAGTAACAATACTAGAATTCTACTCACATTACACCCTTATATCTGACTAAATTTAGCTGAAACAGCTTCTTTAAACACTGGAACTTGTTTGAGCAAGTCAGTAGTCAACTCTTCTTTAGTCTTTGAAAGTGATTTTTCAAATTCTAAATATTCTTGTGCAAGCTCAGCACGTTTTGCTTCTAACTTACTATCAACTAATTCCTTAGCATCCGCAATAACTTTTTCTCTTAGGGCCGCAGCTTCTAGTTTAGCATTCATAATTATTGATTCAGCTTTTGCATGAAGTTCGTCAATTTCGTTATCATTAGAACCTACTTTAGCAAGGTCTTTCTTGATATCTTCATCACGTTTTTTCATAAAACTTAGCAATGGATTATAAAGCCAACTATTTAGAACGGCTATAAGCGAAACAAATACAACAAATGTAGCCAAGAGTAGTATTGGATTTATATCTAACATAGCACCTCCTAAAAGTTGCGTGATTATACTATTATAAAATTGAAATGTTAGTTAAATGGAGTAAAATTTTAATTATTTATAAAAAATATTAGCAAAGATGTGAAATAAATTTAGCTAATTCATCTTCTGAGCGAAAAGAAAGATTCACGCTCTTATTAGAAATTTTATAGGAAAGTCCAATATCATCTAATTTATCCACTAATTTTGTAAAATCATAAGAATCTAATTTGGAAGTGCTCTTTTGTATCGCGGGAGTAGAGTTACTCTTCTCTTTAAGGCTTTTAACCATTACTTCTGCATCACGAACACTCAGCTTTTGCCCAATAATCGAATCCACAATCAATTGTTGCTGCTTTTCAGCTAGTCCTACAAGCATTTTTGCATGCCCGGCACTTATTTTTTTCTCTATCAGTGCTTTTTTTGTCTTTTCAGACAACTGTAGTAAACGCAGTGTATTTGTAATATGCGCCCGACTTTTATGTATCATAGCAGAGAGCTCTTCATGTGTCAATTCATGAAGTTTAAGAAGCTCATTATATGCCTCAGCAAGCTCAACAGAATTCAATTCCTCTCTTTGAATATTTTCAATCAAAGCGAACTGACGCATCTTATATTCATCACTATTAAGCACTATTGCTCTTATAACCTTCATTTTCGCTAGTTTTGAAGCACGAAATCTTCTTTCACCTGCAATCAATATATAGCCATCAATATCTTCACTGACAACTACTGGCTGAAGCAGACCATCATTTTTTATGGATTCTGAAAGTTCCTGCAGAGACTCTTCATTAAATGATTTTCTAGGTTGAAAAGGGTTAGGTCTAATCTCTTTTAGTGGTATTTCTAAAACTGCATCACGCTGAGACCCTTCATTATCATACGCTTCATCCATCTCTCCAAAAAGAGCATCAAGACCTCTTCCCAATTTTTGACTTTTCACGTAAAAAGCTCCTTGTAAAACTAAGTACTTATTTAATTATAGCTTGTGCTAAATGCTGATAGGCAATTGAGCCTGTTGATTTTACATCATATAGAATTGCCGGTTTACCAAAAGACGGTGACTCCGCAAGTTTCACATTACGAGGTACTACAATATACTTGTCACTCTCATCTTTAAAAAGTTTTCCTTTAAAGTGTTGACGCAAATCTGCGAAAACCTGTTTAGAGAGGTTGTTTTGTGAAGAAAACATCGTTGGTAAGAAACCTTTTACCGCTAATTTTGGATTAATTGATTTTCTCACCAATTTTACTGTATTTAAAAGCTGTGCCAAACCTTCAAGTGCAAAAAACTCACACTGTATTGGAATTATTACTGAATTTGCAGCTGAGAGTGCATTTATTGTCATCGGACCTAAAGCCGGAGGTGAATCGATAATAATATAATCATAATCTTTTTGAACATTTGCTATAGCTTTTTTTAGAACCAACTCGCGTCCTTTTGCTTTATCTGCATCATAGTACTCTTTTTCGATCCCAACCAAGCCGATATTTGAAGGGGCTAAGTGCAGTGTCGGCAAATCAGATTTTAAAATAATATCTTTCAATTTTTTCGTCCCGATAAGAACGTGATAAATATTGAACTCATAATCATTTCTATGAAAGCCCAAAGATGTTGTAGCGTTTGCCTGTGGATCCGAGTCAATCAAAAGAACTTTTTTTTCCGCAACAGCAAGTGAAGCAGCTAAATTTACAGCAGTAGTAGTTTTACCTACTCCGCCCTTTTGATTTGCAATTACAATTATTTCACTCATCGTCTGCTATACATCCTCTCACCATCAATACTTATACTTCCGTCATCTTCGAGTTTTACTGAATCAAGTAAAATTCTTTGACCATCTTTATGTGTAAAAAATTCTTTGTTTGTATCAAATTCTAGCTTATATTTACTAAAAACTTGCTTCCATAAAAAACTTTTTTCAAGATTTAGAAAATAACTCCTTAATAAACTTTTCTTATCAATCTCTATATCCAGCTTTGCAAACTCTTTTGTAGCAAAAAGCAAATTTATTCCAACACCACAAATCATCGTCTCATCTACGACTGTTGTTATCATTCCACCAATTTTTTTTCCATCGAGATAAAAGTCATTAGGCCACTTTAAAACTGTTTTTGAACCAAACGCAGTAAGTGTTTCCTTTAAAATAAATGCAAAATAGATAGATGCCGACTCCATTTTTAAATCATTTGGCAGATCTTTTATGGGTATTGCAAATGAGAGGAAGAGATTACCCTCTTGTGAAATCCAGCTGTTATTTCTACTTCCGATTCCTTCTGTTTGTACCTTTGCTACAATAGCAATAGGAGCTTTTAATTGTTTAGTTTTTATTAGTTTTTTAAGATAAAGTTGTGTTGAGGGTATCGAATTAAGATAGATAGTCTTCAATACCAACTCTTTTACCATTTATATAAGAGAGGATATCCATCTCTTTTTTGGAGTTTGGTTGCACTCGATAAATTCGTACTGCTCCAAGATTACATGAGACGACTATACTCTCTTTATCAATTAGTATGATTTTACCTGCTTGAGGATATTTTATCTCTTGATTTTCTAAAGAGATTTTTTTTAACTTTAGTCCACTAGAGAGGTATATCCCCGGCCAAGGTGTAAATGCACGGTACTTGTTATATAACTCCTGAGCATCATTAAAATTCACTTCACCGTCAGCTTTTGTTATTTTTTTACAATGTGTTGCCTTAGACTCATCTTGTTTTATAGGTGTTAAAGCAGAAAAGTTTTTTAAAACATCAATAGTTAAATCTACAGCAACATCTCTTAAACGATTAAAAAGTTCCTCTACCATTTCATCCCCTGAAACAGTAATCGTTTGAATTTTCAAGATATCTCCTGTATCCAAACCTTCATCCATAAGCATTGCCGTAACACCTGTTTTTGTATCTCCATTTAGCAATGTTTGCTGTATTGGACTTGCCCCTCTATATTGCGGTAAAATAGAAGCATGTAGATTAATGCAAGGAGCATATTCTAAAATCTCTTTAGGTAATATTTGTCCGTATGCTGCAACAACAATATAGTCACATGGGATTTTTTTTAATTCATTTATAGTTTCTGTATCTCGTAGTCTCGTAGGTTGATAAACTGATAGATTATGCTCGTTTGCCACTACTTTAACAGGTGGTGGAGTCATTACTTTTTTACGTCCAACCGGTTTATCAGGTTGTGTATAAACAGCAACTACATTTATATCATCACTTTCTATAAGTTTTTGTAAAATTTTCTGAGCATAATCCGGAGTTCCCATAAATATTACATTCATATTACACCTTTTTTAGTAAAAATAGTTCCACCCTCATGCTTATTATCAAGCATAAGACTTCGTACTGCACTCAAATCAAAACCACTTGCCAAGAACATCTCTTTATCTGCGTTTAAAAGATAGTTTGCCGCTTTTAGTTTTGTAACAATACCACCTGTTGCAAAGATATTATGAGGAGTAACATCTTTTTGTAACTCCTCTTCACTTATAACAGAGACTCTTTTAAGAACTTTAGCCTGTTTATTTTCACGGGGATCACTATCATAATATGCATCAATGTCTGAGAGTATGATTAACATGTCAGAATCTGTATGTTTTGTAATATATGCAGAGAGTTGATCATTGTCACCAACTTCTAGTTCATCAGTTGCTGTTGCATCATTTTCATTAACAATCGGTATAACACCATTTTGGATAAGTGTCTCTACCGTTGCTTTGACTCTTTTTATATCATCATCTTTTTTTAAGTTTGCCGCAGTTACAAGAACCTGAGCAATAACACGTTCATATTTTGCAAATTTTTTCGTATATTTATGCATCAAGATGGGTTGGCCAATAGCGGCTAAAGCCTGCTTATTTGCTAAAACACTTCTATCTAGTTTTAATTTTGTATAACCACCTGCCACAGCACCCGAAGAGACTAATATAACTTCATATTTTTCTCGAAGTTCCGCTAAAAAATCAACTAGCGCCTGCATTCTCTCAAGTGCAATTTCACCATCTTGTGTTAGAACTGCACTGCCGACTTTAACTACAACACGTTTCATTTTTTATTTTCTACTTTGTTGTACCAAATTAAACAGTGAGTATTTCAATGGCTCAATATTTTTATTGATTGCCGAAGAAATAGGTACGATAAAATAAGGTTCATTGATATCATATCCTAATGTTTCATCAACACTCTCTTGAATAAAATAAGGAATATTTGTATCAAAATTAAATTCGCTATTTTGTGTAGGTGTAAGCCCTAACATTCTAATAAAACTATCAACTTTTTCCTGTAGCTCTTCTGGTGGTACAATATCAACACGTGTAAGTGCAATCGCATATCTTGATGAACCGAGTTTATCAGAAAAAGAGGCAACCTCATTTTTAAGCGTTTCAATCTGCTCTTTTAAATCTCTATAAGAAGCTAAATCAACCATAAAAAGTAAAGTCTTTGTTCTCTCAATATGGCGTAAAAATTGAATTCCCAATCCTTTACCTTCATGAGCTCCACCAATAATTCCAGGAATATCTGCCATCACAAATGACTCATAATCTCCAATATTTACCTGTCCTAACTTTGGAGTAAGTGTTGTAAACTCATAATTTGCAATCTCCGGACGAGCATTTGAAACAGTTGATATAAGTGTAGATTTACCAACATTTGGAAAACCAACTAATCCTACATCAGCAATTAGTTTCAAATCAAGTTTGATTTTACGCGTTTCTCCCTTTTCACCCGGCTGTGCATAGGTAGGTCTTTGATTGGTAGGAGATTTAAAGTGAGTATTTCCAAGTCCACCCTTGCCACCTTGTAAAAACTTCACCTCTTGTCCATGTGTGAGCATATCAAAAAGAACTTCTCCACTCTCCTGGTCTACTACTTGTGTTCCGGGCGGAACGATTATCACCTTCTTTGCACCTGATTTTCCAGTCATATTTGAGCCCTCACCAGGCTTACCATTGTCTGCTTTTATATGCATTTTTCTTTGAAAATGAGAGAGCGTGTGTGTGTTGTTGTCACATTTGAACCAGATGTCTCCACCTTTACCGCCGTCTCCACCGTTTGGACCACCATTGAGTACAAACTTTTCGCGACGAAATGCCACACACCCTTGTCCACCTTTTCCTGATGAGACTGTTAATTCGACACTATCTGTAAACATTATTTTTATCCTTGGTTAAATACTTAAAAATATACTATTATTACAATAGATAAATTATTAAATATTTGTATTTATATTTGTTTGGAAATATTTCCGGAAGAAAGAAAAATGTTTGAGCAAAAAGCCCAAACAGTTGTAGAATTATGCAGCAGGTATAATTGAAACTTGTTGACGTTTTTTATCTTTTCTTTCAAACGCAACAACACCATCAACTAAAGCAAAAATTGTATGATCTTTTCCCATACCAACATTTTTACCTGGGTGAACTTTTGTTCCACGTTGACGAATAATGATATTACCAGCGATTACTGCTTCACCACCATATTTTTTAACACCGAGTCTTCTACCAGCCGAATCACGATTATTCTGTGTACTACCCTGACCTTTCTTATGTGCCATCTTTATCTCCTTAAATTAGGTTCCATAATTTAAAGAACCTTTTATTTATTTTAATCACCTAAAAGGAACAAAGTCCCTTTTAGTACGCTAACGCTTGGTTTCCCTAAACGGGAAGCTCACGCAACTTGTTGTAAAAGCTTTCTATGCAGCTATTTTTGTGATACGAACACGTGTATAATCACGTCTGAAACCACGTTTTACTTTACTATCTTTACGACGACGTTTCTTAAAAGTGATAACTTTTTTGTCACGTCCTTCACTGATAACCTCAGCAGTAACAACAGCACCATCTACATATGGAGCTCCCATTTTAAGTTCGCCAGCGTTTACAGCTAGAACTTCTTTAATTTCGATAGTAGCTTCTGGTTCAAGAGACATTTTATCTAAAGATAGAACATCACCTTCTTGAACTTTATACTGCTTACCACCATTTTTAATAATTGCGTACATCTATGGTCCTTAAATATTTTTGGATTGTATTTCTACAAAAAGTGCGGAATTATACCCAACCTAGCTTTAAGTTATGTTTAATTTGTTAGAAATTGGAGTATTTGCTACAGAGTAAGAATTACCAAGCTACTCAATAAAGAGAAGCTTGATTTTTTGGGATTAACAAGAAGGTACGTTACCACTGTCACTTGCAAAATCATGAAAAAAGTCATAATAATCTTTCATGTATTTATTTTTAAGTGCTTTATCTTTCACTTTTGGACATATTTTTTTAATCTCATCTTTAAGCTTTCCAGCATTTTCAATATCTGTCCACTCATCTTGCGTATGCTTTGAAGCAACAACACCACCATTTACACCACAAGCTTTTTTAAGCTTTTTAGAGTATAACTTTTGACCTTTTGCAGCATCAGCACTTGCAACAGTAGCACCTAAACTTAATATTACAGCTGCACCAAGTGCAATTTTTACAATTTTATTCATTTTTTTCTCCTTGATATTTTACATATTGTATAACTTTTATAATAAAAATTATATTTATTATAAAAGTAATTTATATAATTAATGTAATAGTGTAACATTTTGTTATAATATCCCTAGAAAATATATATTACAAGGTTAATAAGTATGAACGAACAAGAGATACTATCTATTTTAAATAATGTTATATATCCGGGTTTTACTAAAAGTATCGTTGCGTTTGATTTTATTAAAAAGATAACAATCGACGATAAGAACATTAGTATTGCATTAGATATTCCCTCTGCTGCACCAGAAGTAGAAGAACAACTTAAAACTGAAATACAAAATAGACTTGAAAAATACAATAAAACAGTCATAGTAACAGTAAAAAAACCTATTATGCCTCGTCAAACAAGCTCCAATGGTAAGAATGTACTTCCTAAAATACAAAACTTCGTAATGGTAAGCAGTGGTAAAGGCGGTGTAGGGAAATCAACGACAACAGTCAATCTTGCCATTGCTCTTGCACAACAAGGTAAAAGAGTCGGTCTCTTGGATACGGATATATATGGACCAAACATTCCTAGAATGATGGGAATCGAAGATATACAACCTGTCTTTTTAGGAAAAACAATTAAACCGATTAAGGCACACAACCTTAAAGTAATGTCTATCGGCTCTTTAGTAGAAAGAGGAGCTTCTCTTATATGGAAAGGTGCTATGGTAACACAGGCAATTGAGCAAATGCTTGAAGATATTGAATGGGGTGAACTTGATGTTCTTCTTTTTGATATGCCTCCTGGAACCGGAGATGCACAACTAGCTCTTGCCCAGAATCTTCCAGTAACAGCTGGAGTATGTGTTACAACACCGCAAAAAGTCTCACTTGATGATACCATTAGAAGTATGGATATGTTTACACAACTTCACATTCCTATTGCTGGTCTTGTTGAAAATATGAGTGGATTTATCTGTCCAAACTGTAATGAAGAGCATGATATCTTTGGAAAAGGAACTACCCAACCTTTAGCAGATGCTTACAATACAGAGATTTTAGGAGAAATTCCTATTGAGCCTGCAATTCGTGAGGGTGGAGACAGTGGGCAACCCATCACTGTTATCGCACCGGAGTGTGAGACATCAAAACGCTACCAAAGTGTTGCTACAAAACTTTGGGACTACCTATTAAAAGTAAATGAAGAAGGTGGTGTAAATAATGAGGCTATTCAACCAACGATTTTTTAACTACTCTAAGTAGAAGAGTTTAGGCTTCGTGCCTAGCTCAGGTTTAAGAGTAAAATGTTTTCTTGATTGCAATACTTTGCTAATCTCACTCTCTTCATCATCCAAGTCACCAAAATATCTCAATTTTGCAGGACATGTAATTTGACATGCGGTTGTTGTTTCACCTTGCGCCAATCGTGTATCTGCACAAAATATACATTTATCTGTAACATGATTTTTCTCATCGACATACCTTGCTTCATAAGGGCAGGCTTTCATGCAAGCCAAAGTCAAATCACACTTCTCTTTATAGAGACGGACAATCCCATTGTCATCAGTATAAATCGCACCATTTGGACAAGCTTGCAAGCAGGGTGCATCTTGACACTCTTGACACTGCATTTGCATAAAGCTTATCTTCTCTCTATCGAGATTCCAGAAATCACCCTCAATCTCACCATCTTCTTGAATCCATAAACGATGATTTTTAGCACCCAAATCAATTCCATTTTCCTCTTTACATGCGACTTCACACGCATGACAGTTTATACAGAGTTTATAATCAAAAGCCATTCCATAATTTGCCATTATCTCTGCCTCACTATAATTTTCTAATTGTTATATTGGTCTCATGCATAGTCGCACAGCCATATATTTTTTCAAACTTATCTTCTATGATCATATTATCACTTGCACCTTTACCATATGCATTTGTAAGTTCTTCAGAAGCAGTACCAAATCCATGTGCAAACCAAAGTACCTGCGGTGCTATTTTATTTGTAGGATATGCTTGAATTACAACACTGTCAACCGCACTGCTTAAAACAAGGTAATCATCTTCATTTATATCCAAACTTTTTGCAACCTGATTATTAATCCAAACATAATTTTTTTCTTTAAACTCTTTAAGCATTATATTGTTGGTAGTTGCAGTTTGTGTAGAAGTAACATATCTACCGGTGATAAGTCTAAAACTGTTTTCTGGTATGGTAAAGTCATATCTACTATGCCATGTAGGCATCGGATCAAATCCCGATTTTCGTAATTTTTTCAGATAACAATTAACCTTATAATCTCTTTTTATCGTATAAAACCGCTTCTCTTTTGGGTAATACTCATAATAGTCATTATATAACTCTTTCTCTTTTTCGATATAAGGATGCCAAACACCCTTGGTTTTTAAAGAGTTATAAATCTTCTCTCCAAACTGCGCTATTATTAATTTTTTATTGCGTACAGAAACATCTTCTTTGTAGAGCTCAGCTAGATCATAACCACCTTCCATAAAGGCCTTTCTCATTCCTGATTCTTTAATGCTCTCTTGCAGATCTTCATCATATTTAGCACTCACTTCAAAAAGAGGTATGGAAAGTTTTTTTCCCAGCCCTTTAAGTATATCTTGCATACTTCTACTCTCATACAGAGGTTGTATTACTTGATTTCGCAATGCCAATGAGGGTTCAAGTCTGTTAAAGCTCATAACCATATCTTCACGTTCCAAGTATGTACACTCCGGCAAAATCACATCAGCCATCATAGCAGTATCACTAGGCATAGTATCAAACACAACAACCAAGTCCATCATCTCAAGCATCTGTTTGGTTTTTGCAATATTGGGCATATTTTGCATAATATTATGTTTACGTATAAACATTGCACGCACAGGGTAAGGTGCAGTTTTACTTATAACTTTTTCTCTAAAGTTCAGCCATGAACCACCTTTTTGCGAACCATATACTATGCCCTCTAGGTCAAATCTACCTTCACTTGCATTATAGAGTGGTTCATTTATCTCCTCTTGCTTTAGTACAAAAGGTTTTCCAAAGATAATGCCTCCTTCTCTGTTAACACTCCCTGCTAAAGCATTAATCAAAACCATTGCTCGACGCAGTTGAAAATCATTTGCACTCCATACACTTCTTCGTCCAAGATAATAGAGTGGCCGTTTGGCACTAAAAAACTCTCTTGCAGTTTGCTCTATTTTTTGTGCTGGTATATGTGTTTTGGATTCTGCCCATGATGCAGTATAGTTATTGTTAAGTATATGCTTTTCTAATTTATCAAAATCTTTAAAATAGTGCTCTACATATTTTTCATCATAAAGCTTCTCTTTTATTGCAATATAAATCATACTCAAACAAAATGCCAAATCAGTTCCGGGATTTAGTGGTAAATACTCATCTGCTTTTAAAGCCGTTACTGTACATCTAGGGTCTAAAACAACCAATTTTTGCTTAGTATGAATCATATCAACACTATCAGGAGTGATAAGTGATTCATAACGGTTTGCACCACTGATAATGAGATAATCACTCCCTGCAACATCCATCTCACCAACATCACCAATAGTTAGCTGTGTTGCACCGAGTTTTGTATTTAAACAGATACTTCCCTCATCCAAAAAGTTAGCACTCCCGATTTTTGAACCAAAGAACTTGATATATTCATCTTTATTGAATCCTTCTCCATTACAGTAGGCAATAGTTGAGCGGTTATCTTTTTCTTGATCTATAATAGTGACAAGTTTATCTTTTATATATTCATATGCTTCATCCCATGTCACTTTTTTATAGCGTCCATCACCTTTATTGCCTATTCGAATAAGAGGATATTTCAATCTGTCTTTATCATAAAGCGCATCAATTCCGGCATTGCCTTTGGGACAGAGCATATTTCTTGATTTTGGAAAATATTTATTAGGATTTAATTTTTCAACTCTATTATTTTCAACTCTGGCAAAACCTGCACACTTATTTCTACACATATTACATAAATAAGGAATATTTGCAACAGTTGAAGATGATTGTTTTGGTTGTGAAAAAGAGAAAGAAGAGGTAGCATATACACATAAGGCTACACTACCTTGTAAAAATTTTCTTCTGGAAGTTTCAATTCTTTTCATAAGAATATTATAACAGAAGAAAAGAAAATCTTAGAGGCTTTTAAAAACCTCTAGGATTTTTAATGATGTGCATCTTCATCAAGATTAAATGCTCTTGTACCAAGATAATATAAAAGCATACATAAACCAAGACCACCCAGTGAAATCATAATCTCAGTAGAACTTGGAAAGTATTCAATCCATTGAGGAGGAAGTTGATACTCATGTGTTTTCATCATTTGGAGTGGTTTTAATTGCGTATCATGTACAAGATCATATCGCATAAAGAAAATACCAACCATACCAATTGCTGATGTCCATACATACATAGTTACCGATCTCCATTTAGTCAATAACATAACTGTAAATGGAATTAACATACCCATAAGTACTTCACCATACATAAATGCGCCACTATGCATAATATGTTCTGCAACTTCTGCGCGATTTGGCATACCACCATAAACAGCAGTCAACATTTTCCATGTTTCAAAGAACATTAAAATTGCAATAAGCAGTGTTTGAATTTTTGCCAATCCAACCAAAAGTGTTTTTGTTTTTTCATCAAAATTCATTTTATATCTAAATCCAATAATAATAAAAGACAAATAGATACCTGTTATAAATGCTGTCAAGATAAAATATGTCGGATAGAAAACACCATTAGAGATAGTTCTTGCATTTAAGAAACCAAAAACACCACCAAGGTTAGAGTGAGCAGCTAAACCCACTAACAGACCTACAAGACCAAATATTCTTGCTTTTTGCATATTGTTGTTTAATAGAAAGTAAAATTCAATAATCATAAATGTAAGATAGATTCCATAGAGTGTTCCCATCCACCAAATAGCAGATGTTAAACCTGGACTTAAAACATTATAAATCAACATAGTAACTGGATGGCCAATTTCAAATGCGATAACAGCGAAACCAGCTAAAATAGTTACAATTGAACCAAAAATAGCACGTTTAGAGATCATCATATAATCTTTGAAACCAAAAACGTCTCCTAATGAACCTACAATACAAAAACCTGTTGAACTAACAACAAAGAAGATATATACTGCGATTAAAAGTCCCCATGGATGTTCTCTAGTTACATTATATGCATGGTGTCCATGCATTAAATAAGTTGCAACACCCATTACAAACATAGCTAAAAATGCCAATGTAAGAACAGCAAGAAGCATATTCATAGGAGTCTTTTCAAAACCTAATATAGACTTGAGTGAAAAACCCTCTTTAAGAGGGATATTTAACGGACCTATTTTCATCTCTATGCTCCTTTTATGTTAGATAGAATAGTTTTGGATTAGTACCAAGATGAGACTTAAGGCTAAAGTGCTCTCTTGTTCTTAGTAGTTCACTAATCTCACTTTCTGGATCATCAAGATCACCAAATGTTCTTACTTTTGTTGGACAAGTATTTTGACATGCTGTTGTTGTTTCACCACGAGCAAGTCTTGTATCTGAACAAAATGTACATTTATCTACTGTCATTGTTCTGTCATCAACATATCTTGCATCATAAGGACAAGCATTCATACAGTATGAACATAAAATACATTTATCTGCATTTACTCGAACCACACCATTTTCATCGTAGTATGTTGCATGTGTAGGGCAAACCTCTTCACATGGAGCATCATCACAATGTTGACATTGACTTGGTAAGAATGCTGCAGATGCAATATCCAATAGAGGCCATTGTCCATCAGGATTATTAGCGCCTACCCAAATTCTATGTTTTTCTGCACCTAGTTCTACACCATTTTCTTCTTTACATGCTACTTCACATGCTTTGCAATTGATACAATTTTTGTAATCAAGTGCCATTCCATATCTAGCCATAAGTTACACCTTTCTTATTTCTACATTAGTTTCATGCATTGCTGCAGCACCATAAACAGGTTCAATAACATCTTCAATTACAGAGTTATCATTTCCACCATTTTTATATGCCCATGTCAACTCTTCACTCTCTTCACCAAATCCATGAATAAAGAAGAGTGTATCTGGTCCTATTTTCTCAGTAGGATATGCTCTTAAACGAGTACTTCCGGTCTTACTTGAAACTTCTACCATATCTCCAAACGCAATACCTTTTTTATCTGCAACTCGTTGATTAATCCATATATAGTTAGTCATAATAAGATCATGAAGTACAGCATTGTTTGAAGTACCACTTTGAGTAAATTGTGCATGACGTCCAGTTAAGAGTCTAAACTTACCTTCTTGTACTTTAAAATTATATTCATCTCTCCATACAGGCATAGGATCAACACCCTTAGAAGCAAGATTTTGAATATTACATTCAACTTTACCGCTTGGAGTTTTCGGTTTTCCACCTCTTACACTGTACGCTTTCTCTTTTTCAGGATAGTATTGATGTTCATTTACACTTAACTCTTTGTAGAATTTATCCATATTTGGATAATAAACTCCCTCTTTAGTAAGAGTATGTGCTGCTTCTTCACCATATACAGAAGCCACCATATGATGATTTACTTCTTCTTGTGTTCCTTCAAAAGGCAGTGTCAAATCAAACTCTTCATATACCTCTTCAAGTGATGAGTCTTCCAACTCTTCTTGAACATCTTCATCATATTTTTTTGTTATTTCAAATAACGGTTTTGAAATTTTTTCAGTTAATCCACGTAAAATATCTCTTACCGGTTTTGTTTCAAATAGAGGATCAATTACTTTATTTCTGACAGCGATTGAAGGCTCAACCCCACCAAAAGTTTTCACTGGATCTGTTCTTTCTAGATAAGTACACTCAGGTAATACAACATCTGCATACATAACTGTATCACTAGGCATTGTATCGATTGTTACAACAAGATCCATCTTTTTCAACATTTGAGCAGTTTTAGCAGTGTTTGGCATATTCATCATTGGATTATGTTTATAACAAAACATTCCTCTAACTTTATATGGCATTTTATCTTCTAGGTATCTGTTTCTCCATGCAATCCAAGAACCTCCACCACTGACAATAGCACAATCAGAATATCCTGATTCGCCTTTTGCAGGATGATCTTTCTTATTAACTGCTCTTGCTTCAGCTCTTGCATAGAGTGGTTCTAAACCTTCATGTTTTCCAAGTTTAAGTTTTTTACCAAAGATAAGTCCACCTTTAGTATCTATACCGCCACCAAGAGCCTGAAAAATTGCCTGTGCACGACGAAGTTGGAAGTCATTTGTAGCAAATGTTGATCTTCTACCTGGATAATAGATGGCTTTTGGAGCATGAGCCATAAAATCTCTTGCTATTTTATAGATATCTTTAGCTCTTATACCTGTAATTTTTTCAGCCCATTCAGGAGTGTATTTGTTCGTGATTACACTGTTTTTATACTCATCAAAACCGTTAAAGAAATTTGCAACATACTCTTTGTTGTAAAGTTCTTCTGTTAAAACTACATAAGTTAGTGCTAAAACAAATGCTAAATCTGTACCTGGTTTGATTGCCAGCCATTTATCAGCTTTTGCTGCAGTATTTGTAAATCTAGGATCTACACAAATAAGTTTTGCACCACGTCCTTTTGTTCGTTTAAAACAGTCCATAGTGTCTGGTGTTACGATAGCTTCTGCTCTGTTAGCCCCAGCCATAATAATATACTCTGCATTATCTAAATCTGATTGAGGATATGCACCAAGGGTTACACCGTATCCCGAAACTACAGTTTGAAGACAAAGAGAAGCATGGTTTAACCAGTTTGAAGAACCAAAAGCTTGATAAAACTGCTTAAATGTATGCTCTGCCATTCCTTCACCTGCACAAAATAGCATTGAAGAACGATTATCCTTCTCTTCTTCTAAAATCTTTGCAAGACCTGGAAACTTATCTGTTCCATTTAAAATAGCATCATATGCCTCTTCCCATGTGACTCTTTTAAATTTTCCAGAA
>Ga0256837_1000702_pt1 | contig 26659 bp, 40 predicted proteins | sample 4562384metaG_FD_185976 | JGI IMG/M metagenome (GOLD analysis project Ga0256837, IMG submission 185976) | Hydrothermal vent microbial communities from Guaymas Basin, Mexico - 4561-384 | ecosystem: Environmental > Aquatic > Marine > Hydrothermal vents | place: Mexico: Guaymas Basin | collected... | reverse complement strand
TCGTTAGTCTTAATTTTCGTTTAAGCTTAACTAACAGTTATTTAATTATATAATTAAATAACTGTTAGTTAAGCTTAAACGAAAATTAAGACTAACGACTAACAGTTATTAAGCGTTATTTAAGTTAATGTATGGTAGGTACTAACAGTTAGTTATTCACATTTTACAGTTATTTTTATGTGAATAACTATAAAATAACAGTTATATGTTATTCATGTACTAACTGTCTAAGTGTGAATAACTTTTTATAATTCTATATATATTAATATAGTATTATAGTAATGTGTTATAAGCTTTTATACAGTGTTTTAAACAAAAGTATAATTTTATAATAGTGTGTATAATAATATAGTATTTTATGTGCGAGAGTTATTTTTTTTTACTATTGACATTAATCGGCATAATTTTTTACTTCGCATGAAATGATATTTATCCATTTATAAATCTAAAAAGTCCTGTAATATATTTTGAGCATTAACAAGATATTTTATATTAATAGTTCCAGTCTCTGTAATAATTGAACTTGTATTTATAACAAGTGGTTGGCTCTCTGTAATAGCTCCTGCATCTCTTGCTTGTTTGATATTGAACTCTGTATCGTTGTAGCCTCCAAATATGCCCTGAGCTTTTAAATCTTTGGTTACATAACCTAAATGTGTGAGTTCTACTTCCAAGATGTCTTTTAAGTAGTTTATAGCCCATATTGCTACCGTTTCATTTCCATCATCATCCGTGATAATAACTTCCTGCTCAGTTACTCCCATATATGAGCTAAAAGAGGCTAAGTCCATACCAAACATCCTTAACATGATAGATAATGCCTCTGTGTCTGTTTCTGTTGTGATGTCGAACCCTATCGTCCTTATTTTATATGCCATATTTTCTCACTTTTTTTTAAATTGGTTTTATTATTACATTTTGATGATTATAAAGTCAACTTACATTAAAGCAAAGTAACAACTTCTTCGAGAGAACTTCTTTTTACTAGCTCTTTCTTAAAAAAAACACCAAACTAAGAAAAAAACACTAAAATATATAGTAAAAACGGGTAAGAAACGGGTAAGAAACGGGTAAGAAACACTACATAAAAGCACCGTAAAGCCAAGTAAATAGGGCTTTAAAGCACTTATAGAATTATCATATCTAAAAAATGAAATGAAAACAAAAAAATATTATAAAAGTAATTGAAAAATAGTACACTGGTGTTTTAGCCCTGTAAATAGGGCTTTATGGTGTTTTTAGTAGTGTTTCTGTGGTGTTTCTAACCCGTTTCTGTATTTTAAGTTAGTGTTTTTTTGAGGTGTTTAAAATATTTCTTCTAAAAATTCTATCGCTGTTTTCTTTCCAGTAAATAGAAATTCTTTTTTATTAAAGTGAAATTTCGTAAATTCATCATATTGATTAATAGGTCTAAATTTTTCACTATGCGAAAAGTCAAGCTCTTGAATCCCTTGTTTTGTATTAATGCTATCTTTCCACTTTAGTTTTATAAGCATTGACTGACTTAATACTATGTTCCAAAAATTACCGAATTTTGTATCACTTTTTAATATGTGTTCTATGTTAGTGACATTGCTGAACCATTTCAAACTCGTATTTGAAATAAGTCCAGCTTTAAACTCTTTCATAAAGAGAGATTTCATCTCTACATTAGTATGATTAAAAGGAATTGCCTCTTTTACTTTTATAATTCCATTTTCTCCATTGACTGTTTTTTCAACTTCAGCTTTAACAAGAATAGAACTCTTAGTGTCCTGTATAGCCTCTTCAAGTATCTCATCTATAGTTTCAATGTCTTTAGCCCTAAATGCTGTTTTTAATACTGCTTGAGTAGTAGCTGTTGCATTCTGTATAGTTTTCTTTATATTGTTTTCAATTACTGACATAGCCATTTTTTCAGAATATTTACACATCTTAAGATGCACGAGAAATGCGTCTCTTTCCTCTTTTAGTATAGATAAAAAATCATGAGTAGTATCTATTCCCATCTCGTTTGCAACTTCTATTAGCATTCTATCTTTAGTTTCTATAACTGATAAACGTTTATCAGACTGATCCATAGGAATTGGTAAATCATTATTACTTAAAAATATACAATTAGCTTGAAAGTTAATCATATAGGGATCTGTGTTCATGCTGCGGATTGATATTCGTTCTTCTGAAATTATAAGTTTTATAGTATCTGCTAAGCTGTTATTATTTTTAAAATCTCCTTTAACCTCGTCAAACGTAATAAATAGTTTATCTTCAAGATAATTGTTATATTTTTCATCAAGATTCCCATTCGTAGCGATGAAACAGTTCGATTCGTGCATAGCATATTCGATTATATTAGAAGTAAAAACTCCTTTCCCTGTTCGCTGAATCCCTTTAAGAATGATCGCAGTTTTCGTTTTCTTAGCAGTATTCAAAATAGTACTTAACCAGTTTAATAGGAAAACTCTTTCATCAAGTTTCGGAGCAATATTATTCAATAAAGCATTTATAACTGGGTATCTTTTTGGAAGTGTTATCTCTGTGAATTTATCAACTTCTATTTCATTTTCTACTTTTATGTCTAGAAATCCATTAGGCGCATAAGTATTGAAGCTCTCTCCATAAAAAGTCGGTCTTAAAGGCTCAAACACTTTTCTAAAAACTTTAAGTTCTCTAGGAATTGCTCCACGTTTCTTAGTGTCAATATGCAAGTGTGTTAGTTCTTTAGACTCTCTATCAATATATTTGTTTATAGTCTCAGTTTTCAATCTATCAACATTTATACGTGTCACCTCCTCCCCTATGCTATTTAAACCAATATCTCGTGATATTCTTATATACTTCGCAGTAACTGCATCAAAAAAAACAGTAGCTTTCCCTAGTCTTTCAAAAGATGCGTTTTTCTTTGCATATTTCAAGTAAGCATCTTCTATCTGATTGAGCTTATCTTTTATTGTCATAGTCTCTTTATTGTTCTTGTAAAACTCGTTTATGCTAACTATCTTATTCTTTAACTCATCTAAAAATTGTAGAGACTTTTCTTCATTATGGTATTTATTGCTTTCTTGAATGTTTTCAACTTCTTTAATGTATCCAGCAACTAAATTAAACTTATCATCGTTAACTGTTAAACTATTTTTAGCACTAGCTTTAACAGCCTCTATCTTCTTCAAAATATTACTCAAAGTCATCTCCTTGCAAATACTCTACAAAGTCGATGTTGCTATCAAATGCCAAGAAGTTATCTAAAGGAAAGTTACTTGAATTTATAAAGTTGATAAAGTTAGATAAAACCTCTTCAGCATTAGACTTATCTTTTAATAGAATGTTCTCTTTATCCTTTAAAAAGTTGTCAATTATTACAACTAGATTAGTATTAAAGCTTTTTAAAAAGTTCAGAAATGCTCTAGCTCCTGCTAAATCTCCATCAAACATGCAAATAATTTTAAATTTCTTTTGAGCATACTTTTTTATATAATCAAGCAATCTACTATCTATTGTATTAGAAGTACTCTCAAGAGATATAAAAGGAACAGAGTAGAGCAAAGCATTTAAACCGTTCTTTATACCCTCCCCTACGATTAAGTACTCTTCACGATTGATGATGAGTTCTATCTCTTTTTTAAAAGGATACAAAAAATCGTTTCCTCTATCATGAGAGTTTTTATAGAAGTATTTTCCACCTCTCCAGCTAGAGTAGCTCTCAGGCTTGTTCGGTCTATAAGCTATCAAGTCAACGATTCTACCGTTATCATCTCTAAGTATGATACTAGGGCATTTAAAAAGCTTGTTCCATCCCAAGAGATTTGAAAATATGTAGTCAAGTTTTTTACTTGATTCAGGAGGGAGTTTTTTTGTTTCAAAGAGCTTTTGAAAGTCTGAAGTAACGTCAAAGTGAATAGTTCTAGTATATTTATTTATATACTCAACAGGGCGATGTTGTCCCACTAAGTCAAGTTCCTGTTTCCCCCATATTTGAAGTTCATTAAAATTGACTTTCTTTTTTTCTTTGATTTTTTTACTACGTTGCATTTGAAGTGATGGATCAACTGTGTAAGTATCTAGCGCACTTAACTCTTTAAGTCGAGCTATCCCATCTTTTAGATTTTTGTTTTCCATAAGCATAACTAAGTCGAGTACCGACCCAGCTTTTTCCATTGAGCCGTTCCATTCTTTGAATATCTGCTTGTTTTCATTAAAAGATATGCTCTTATTTTTCTTATATACAAAGTTATTTTTATTGCCACTTCTTACTAACTCTCCGTACATTTCGGCTATTGTAATAATGTCAAGTGATTTTTTTATCTGTTCAAGTGTAGGTTCATTTGTGGTTTTCATACTATTATCCTATTTAATTAATTTACATTTTATAAATAATTAGATACAATAACGGCAACCAACCGATGTATTATTGCATCTAACTAAAGGGTAACTATTTGTAAAAGTAGTTACCCTTTTTTTATGCCTATTTTTCTCTAACTCCCGATTGAATTAAAAAATTAACGATTAGTTTTTCAACTATTGGAGACTTCTTCATTCCTACTATACTTTTGATATAAGTATCAAAATCATCCAAAACATCTGTAGATATAGAAAAATTAGCATTTTTCTTTTTATTTCTATCTTCAGTACTAAATAAACTTTCGTTTGATGGAATTGTAAAAATCTCTTCGTTCATTTTTTATCTCTTTCAGTAAATTTTAGAAAATTATATACAAAAACTCTTTAAACTTCTATGAATCTAATGTATAATAATAATATGTTGCTGTTATTATAAAAAAAAACTAATTAAATTTATCCTTTTTTTTTAAATTTCATATCTTCTAATCTTCTTCTATTTCGCTACAAACAGCGATAGGGCTTACATTTGAAAACTCGCAAAGCCTAGCCATCTGCATATCAAGCGCTCTCTCAATAAAAGTAAATGATTTTCTATCTATATCTTCTTTTGAAAGATAGACTTTTTGAGAGTAACTAATCAATTCAGTTTTATCCATGTTTGATATTTTAAAAATTATGTTTTTTGCTTGATGTTTTTGCAAACTTTAAAATCCACCATTTATTTTTTTTCCATCAAGAATGAGATTGTTCTTGATAGTAAGCAGTTTTCCTGCAAACAGACTTTTTCTTTTTTGAACTCCACTATGAGGATAAAAAATCTCTAGGTATGTGCTGAGTAGGTTACTATCGTTAGATTCTATCTCTACGCATAGCTTACTATCTGTCTCTTTTAATGGATCGCACGATGCTACTTGAAGCATAAGTTTAGGACTTACATTTGTAAACTTTGTCATGATGCTTTCAAAGTATCCGTGCAGATGCACTATGAAATTTATTGCAAATATTTTAGTTTTTTTATCATACTTTTCTGTAACATTCGTCCACATAACCCTTTCAAATTCTGTTGCGAATATAAAATCTTTTTTATTTTTTCTTTCTCTCTGTTTCAAGAACTTAGATAAGCGAGTACTTAACACTTGCATATGTTTAGTGCGTTCGTGACTCTCATAATGAGTTAAAAATCTTCTCATCGTGTGAGCTATGATGATAGCCTGTTGTAAGTTTGGAAGTATCATCTATGTTCTCTTCTCATATTCGATTATCTCTTCTATAGAAATGAAGTCACTAAGTGCATCTTTTGAAACTTCAAACTCAGAACATAGAAACTTATCTTCGACTCTGCTTTTATATTTTGTACAGACTAACGATATGAAATTATCATCCACATCGCAATGTCTGCAGATATTGCAAGATTTATTTACTATAAGTGCTAGTTGTTTTTTCATTATCTATTACCTTCTGATACTATTTTTTGGATACTTCCAACACTCATTCCATAGTTTATGGCTAAAATGTTGTTAGTATATTTTTTTGTTAATTTATCTGCTCTTATCGAAGAATCTCTCTTATACACGATGAAATCATGAACAAGGGGAAGTGAATCTTTTTTACTTTCATATCTATCTGTAAATTGCTGGAAAGATACTTCTCTGCTCTTTAAGTCATTTATCATAATGTCAAAGAGAGATATTTGTTCGTGAGTTAGTTTCTTAGAGACACCTTTCGATGAGTTGCGCTTGTTACAATCAAAGTATTCTTCTCTAAAAGAGAGATAGTCTTCATGTGTTATCTCATATCTTCCATTTACAGATATAGCTTTGAGATAGCCTTTCCTGATGTATGTGTTCACGTTCTGCTGATTTGATGGAAGAAGTTCCGCTATGTTTGCTGTTGTGTAGTTTTTCATGATTTATTTTCTTTTATGAATTTTTCATAGTCAACCCACATTCTCGCTGGGATATTATGTTCATCTTCAATTAATACGGCATTTTTTAATTTTGGAGTGCAAAACCCACTTTTCCATTTTTGAGCAGTATCTCGACTAACACTCGTTGTGTCTCTTAATTCTATAGCTGAAATGTTAAAAATTTTATTAAATTGATTATCCATTAGCAAAGTATAATAAATTTATACTTTAATATCAATTAATAGCTAGTATTTTGTAAAAGTTAAGTATATTTGTACTTATGTATAATATAATTATACATATAAGGAGTTTTAAAATGTTTAATTATAATTTAAAGAAATATAGAGAGTTGAAAAACTATACTCAAGAGCAAATTGCTAATTCTATAAATAATATTTTGGGTACAAATTACAAAAAAAGTAGCATTTATTCGTGGGAAAGAAATGTAAGTCCAAAAGTTGAAATAATTTCTGCAATAGCTGAAATTTTAAATATCCCCGAGCAATTTTTATTCGATGATAGTGATAATGCTATAAATAAAGTTATCACAAAAAAAGCTCCACAGTTTAAAGAAATTTCAGAACATACAAAAAGAGTTCCACTCATAGATGGATACATAGGCGCAGGCAGTTGTAGCTATATAGATAACATAGAAATAGCAAAGTATATTTATATAGATAGAGCATCTATAAAGAGGTCTTATTCAAACTCAGACATTAGTGCATTAACTGTTATAGGCGATAGTATGAGTCCCTATGTGAATCCTGATGATGTAGTTCTGTTCTCTGCTATAGAGGATGGGATCTACAACCTAAATGATGGGAAGTACATCATAAGGACTATAAATGGAACGATGGTTAAAAATTTAACATTTAAGAGTAATGGGAATATAGTCATATCTTCATGTAATAGCTCTTATGCAAGTGAGGAAATAAACAAAACTGAGAGTCAAGATATGCTTGATATTCTCGGAATTGTTGTTGGAAGAGTCTTAAAAAGTTAAGATTTTATAAGTTTAAATTTTCGTTATTAGTCCATACTATCATAGATTTATCTTTTAAATAAACTCGTATATTAGCTGTTCCAGTGAAGCTCCTATCGATAAGTGAAAATTTAACTCCTTTTGGCAGCACAAAACATCCGTTTTTAAGTAAGTAGTCCATCCCTTTATAATCTTTTTGAACAGATAAAGAGACAAGTTCATCAAAGAGTTCAGCACTTATACAAACACCATAGCCACCTACTAGAGTGTTTTTGTCTCCTCTAATTTCTTCTTTTTTTACGGGAGCTTTTTTAACCTCTTTGACTGATTCTTTTACTTTTTCAATGCCGTGTTTTGTTGGTTCTGCATCTATATTTTCCCCCATAATCCCAATAAATAGAGAAAATCCTATAACACCCATCCAAACTTTTTTCTTAGTCTCTTTTGTCATCATAAACCTTTTTTTATTTTGTGCAATTATACTACAAAATATCAAAAGATACATTGATTTATCAATGACTATGCTAATACAATAATGTAATTAAAAAAAAGGTCTGCTTTGGAAATCTCATCTTCGCTCATTTATACGGCTGCAACAACGATGATCTTATACTTCGCAAAAGTGTATCATGACCATCAAATTATTATTGAGTTGCAAAAATCAAAAGAGAATAAAGATAAACGTCTTAAAGCGATGGAAGATGAAGTTATAAAGATTATTGAGGCGCTTGAAAGAACTTATACTACATCATCAAGATTGTACGATAAGTTTTACGATAAAGATGATATAGACTTAAAACTAAATCATCTCAAAGAGCTTGTAATGAAAGATAGAAGCGGCAAACTATGATTCAGTATGGAACGATAACAGAGTTTAGATACAAAACGCTAGGTCTTGGCAAAAAACTTGAAGTAAAAGTTGATACAGACGAAAGAGTGACAAATTGGCTTCCAGTTAAAACACAATCATCTTCTTTTCTAGTAGTTCACACTCCAGTAAGAATAGGGGATCAAGTGATAGTCTTAAATCCTTACGGAAATAACGAAGATGGATTTGTGATTCGTGGACTCACAAAAGAAGATATTCCTCTCCCTGATGAAGCAAACGAAGATACTTTTATAGCAAAGTTTAACGATAAAACTACATATGCCCACAATACAAACACTAAAGAAATCTCACTAACTACTCCCTGCTCAGTAACTATAAACATAGCAAAAAGTGTAAAGATAGAGTGCGAAAGTGCAACTCTCAAAGCAAATTCTGTAACAGTTGATAGTGCAAGTATAGACTTGGGGAAAGGTGGAATGGGTGTTATAACTGCTGAAAGTATCTGCCCATTCACAGGTTCTCCTCATATGGATGAAAGCAGAAATACAAGGTCAGTAAAATGATAACAGATAGCTCATTAAGCTCTAAAATAGAAGTAAATTTAATAGCTTGCGGAATTAAGTTGACTGATAGCAACAAGTGTCTAGCAAATGCAATAGCAAAAGCAGTAGTATTAGAGATTATAGCAAATGCAGAAGTAGTAGTATCAGGTGGTTCATCTGCTGGAACTTATAAAGTATCGTAATGAATATCTACTATGCAGTAAGCGAGGAAGAGAGCTTTAGAGATACTTTAGCAACTCAAAAAGGCTCAGTTATCTGTAATCCTGATTATGGGACTAATCTTTTTAAGCTTAAGCATCGTTCGTTTGATAGTGAATGGGTGATTGACTTTAGAAGATGTTTAAAAGATGCTTGCAGATATGATCAGCGTTTAAAGTTTAGAGGGGCAGATATAGATTCTTCACGAGTTGGAAATGGGGTAATCTCTTACAAAGTCTATATAGAACATAAAATTATTGAAGGAGTCATAAATGTATGATGACATAGAGAGCAAGCTCTCTTCTCTAAAAGAGCCGACTGCATTTACAATGCTTGACTTTGATTATCTTTTAGATGTAAATATAAAACTTTCTCAGATATGTTTTGATGGGGAACTTGAATATATAAAGAGTATTCCTTACATAATTGGAACAGATGAGTATGACAACTATATAAACAACTATATATTCAAAAATGATAAATGGCAGCCTTTAGAGAGTGATCCATATATGAAAAACTTAAGAGTACTTACTCTTAGACAGATTCATACTCAAGCTGATAAAAAAGAGACAGTTAAGCAGATACTCGTAACTACTGCAACTGGGTATGATTTAGATGATCTAGGCGCTGGAGAGAATGTTTTTCGTGATAATGGAGAGTATCCTTATGCAGAGTTTGAGTTTAAGCTTTTAGTAGCAAAAGATGAAATTGTTTATATCCCGAAAGGACTTATTCTTAGCGATGAAACTAAACAATATAAGGCTATCGTTTTAGAGACAGTTTCACTATTAAAGGGGGCTATGAGTTCTGTTGTAAAAGTAGCACTTCAAGAGTATGTAGAAGAGAGTGAAGTAAAAACAGAAACTCTTGTTACTTCACTACAATTCGCAGTAAAAATTAAACAGCTAGATATTTTTAAAAATGGTGCAACAAACGAAAGTGATGATAGATATAGAGTAAGAATTATTGCATCAAACGATAGATATTCAACGGCTGGAAGTGTAGAAGCATATAAATATCATGCACTGAGTGCAGATAGTCGCATAGATGATATAACTGTATTGTCTGAAAAAGCATTAGAAGTAAACATCTATATTTCTTCTTTTAGTGGAGTAGATGCTCTAATGATAGATAGAGTTTATGAAGCTTGTAGTGCAAGATATGTTCGACCTTTAAACGATAAAGTAATAGTCTCCCCCGCAGAAACAATCATAGATGAGATAACTGTAGAAGTAGAACTTTTTGATATGTTGTCTCAAGGAGACATAGATACTAATATAAGAGCTAGTTTTAGCAACTCTTTTTTTATAGGACAAGATTTTGTAAGAAGTGACTTGATTCGTAAGTGCCATATAAATGGAGTTTATAGAGTAACTACAGATTTTTCTGATGTAATTATCAGCGAAAAGCAGATATTTGAAATCTCTGCTTTAAACATAAATTTTAAAGAGGCTGTTCTATGAGTCTCTTAAGTAAAAACAACTCTTTAAAAAATCAATCTTTCGCAGAATTATTAGACATTCAGTCACAAGTAAGTTATGAAGATATAACAAAAGATTCCATCATTTGTGACTCATCACTTCTCCCCCATATAGCTCTTATAAAAGGAGCGAATATTGATGAAATGCAAGAAAATGAAGCTCGTGCATATTTAAAAACTTTTAATAGAAAGTACATAGGAACTGTTGGAGCTGTGGAAGATGCTTTAAAAGTTTATTTTGATAGTCCAAAAGTTGTGGAATGGTTTGAAGATAAGTCTCTGTTGTGTGGAGATTTTAGTATTGATTTGAAAATAGAAGATGGGTGTAGAAAGTTTAATAAGACAACTTTAGAAAAAACAGAAAAACTTATTAAAAGAACTAAAAATGTACGTAGCCACCTAAAAGAGATAAAGCTTAACTATTTAAGTGAAAACAACTCTTCTATAAATATCGGTTTTGTTTGTGAAAACTCTCAAAATTTAGAGATGCATAATGCTTATGAAGAAAATATAGAGATGACTCAAATAACAAATATAGGTCTTGCGAGTGAGTCGTTTTACTACATAAAAATGGAGGGTTTAAGATGACAGGAAAGAGTTTAATAACTGCTTTAGGGCTAAAAGCATTAAGAGATGCTAGCTTAAACAACAGAGATGTGATGCCTAAGTATTTCAAGTTCTGTTCTAGCGATATTGAGTTAGATATAAAGCTTGAGAGTAAAGATATAGATGGATGGATAGAACAAGATATAGACTTATATCAAGTTCTTGATGACAACACTGTAGAGTTTGTGTGTGATGTGAAGCCTACTGATGCGACAAGTTATGCCGTTGTTTGTGGTCTTTACTTAGATGATGGGACTCTTTTTATGGTTGCAAAACCTCCATACCCTTTCCCACCTCAAGCACGACAAACTTTAAAAATTCAATTTGTTTTCCAAAATGCTGAAAATTTACTTGATTTTAAATATATCCCTTTTTCAGAACAAGAGCAGAGTCTAGCATCGTTAGATACGGCTCTTACTTTTGGATGTGAGACTATGGAATTTGCAGAGGAGGAGGGTTTAAATAGAAGAAGAATTCAAGAGATGAGTAGAGATATTCTTTTTTTAAAAGAGAGAGCCATGGCAGATAAACAGAACATAAACGTACTGCTTGGAGAGATTGAAAATCTTCATGCAGGTATGTTTGAAAACACTTTATCGTTAGGAATTGAGATACTAGACAATTCCAAAACGATAGGGTTACTTAACAAATAAAGGAGAGATTATGGACTTAAATTCATTACAAACGAAAATAAATAGCTACACAAGTGTAGCTAGTAGTTGGTCAAAAAACAATTCAAAACTGTTTTATAGCTCAAAACCTGAGACAGTAAAAGTAAAAATGCTTGATGATCACGGAAATGTTACAGAGGTAAATGTGCCCAATATTGCAAAGGTGAAAGCTGATTTTGATGCAAAAAAAGAGTTTAATCACTCTATGGGTATTGGTGTTTCGCCAAGTGGAAATCTTAACAATGGAAAAGGTTTAGCTCTTGGAGATAACGATACAGGTTTCAGACAAAATGGAGATGGTCAGCTTGAGATGTTTGCAAATAATCAAAGAGTTGCAAGAATAAATACAGATGGTTTGTATGTTTGGAAAGAAAATTACTATGAACATTGGATAAGAAATAATGGTACAGGTGCAAGTGGTTTGTATTGGCACAATCCAAAAAATCCTGGTTACAGCTGGCATATTTACCCTCAAAATAGAAGTGATATGACATTAAGATCTGGTTCATCCAGTGGTGCAATAAAAGGTACTATCGAAAATGATGTTGCTAGAGGTTATTTTTATTGGGATAAATCGAACAATATTGGTATTTTAAATAAAGACAGACATTGGTCTTTAAGAACTGATGCTTCAAACAAAACTTTCTTTTACAATGAAGCTTATGTTAAAGGTGCAAAAGTAAACCATACTTCTAACACAAAATTTTATAGTGGTACTGTAAAAGCTGTAGGTGGTTATGGATATATAACTCCTCCAAGTGGCTATGTAATTGGGAATTTAAAAGCTGTTGTTGTATCACATCACATTATCTATTTTTCAGGAACTGTAAATGGTGATGACACATTAATCTGTCGTGTTCGTTCAAATAACGATGGTGGTCGGATTAAAGTTGAGTGTAGAAACTCTGAACAAAGAGGCGATGCTTGGTTTAACTTTTTAACAGTTTGGCAAAAATAAAAAATAAGGGAAAAATATGGAAACTTTAAATGATGAAATTTTAGAAGATACAATGGTTGAAGATACAGAGCTTGATGGAAAAGCTGTTGAAGTTACAGAGGTAGAAGATATTGAGTTTGATGTAGAAGATACAGATGCAATCTATTTTATTCTAACAGATGAAAAAGAGATAGTTTCTATACTTGATAGTAAAACAGATGAAGAGAACTGTGTTCTCTCTCCTCTTGAAGCTATAGACTATTCTGTACTTGGAAAGCTATTTGTAGATGGCGAGATAGTTGAAAAAGAGCTAAGCGATGATGAGAAGAAATCTGAGGCTGTTAGAAATCTTGTTTCACTTTGTGATAAAAAATCAGTTGAAGCAAAAAGCTATATAAACGATTCTTATGTATCAGTTGAGCAGTTAGCACGATATGAAGAAAAATATCAAGCTTCATTATCTTATAAAAAAGATGGTAGTAGTGAGTCTATTTTATCTCTTGAGGCTGAGTTACAAGGTATGAGTATTTCAGATTTTGCTGATGTTGTTATTGCAAAAGGCGAAGCGTATAAACTCGCACTTTCTAGTTTTAATGCAAAAATTGAAGCATTTCGTATTCAAGTTGGAAAACTTATTGAAGCGAAAGAGTTTGACAAAGTATCAGATGTTCTTGAAAAAGCAAAAGATTTAGGTGCAGATGCAACTGATGATGATGTTAAAGCATTGTTTGAATAAGGAGGCTAAATATGCCAAACGGAATTAAAATTTTACCAACTAAAAATGCTAGTGCTACTGCAACGATTATCACATCTAAAACGATCATCGGTGTTGTTGGCTCTGCTTCTTTAAATGGACTTAGTGATGAAGTTTTAGCACTTTACAACGATGACTCTCAAGCTAAACTTCTTCGTTTTTCAAGTGCAGAGGCTGCACTTGAAGTGTTTGAAAATCAAGCGGGGACAATAAGAGAAGATTTATATGACATAAATGCTCAAAATGTGAAGTCCCCAGTTGTTATCTCTCTAGTAGAGTATAAATCAGATTATGATAAAAAAGCTCCTCAATCGTTTTATGATGATAAAGATTTTAAAAGTGCTATTTTAGTTGCTATTGAAAACTTGAAAAAAGCTCGTACTGTTTTTACTGAAAAAGTTAGAATATCTATAGCTTCATACTTCTCTCATAATATTACTGTTCGTAATGCTCTTGACTCTTTAGTAGTTGGAACTAAGACAATAGCAATAATTGACTTAAATGAAACAAGTGTAAATACGTCTCTTACAACACTCCCTCTTCTTGGTTCTACAAGATACTTAGCATTTCCTTTTTATAGAAAAGTTTACTCTCTGTATGAAAAGAAAACTATTCTAAAACCAAACTCTGCAATCGTAGCTGGTCATATCGCTAGATGGGATGCACTCCTTGGCGAGTTCGGTCAATGTTTCGACCATGCGAATAGACTTATCTACGATGTAGAGGGTTCAGCTGTTCCTCTTACATATGAGGAGGGTGAAGATACTTGCGAAGTGAACACTATTGTAAATGCTGGTGGCGCATTGCTATTAAATGATGATGGGAATAGACTTTATAACTTTGAGTCCCCGAGTGATGATGTTCGTTTCAACAAGCTTGAGACAGTTCGATTTTTTGATTTGATAAATGAAAATTTACAAAAATCTCTTAAAAAACATAAACACCGCCCTTTTGCAGAAGTTCTTATTTTAGCGAAAGCTGATGCTGATGCTTTTCTTTTAAAAGCAGTAAAAAGTGGTTCGGCACTTGGTGCGAAAGTTTGGTGGAGTGATAAAAACTCTGCTGAAGAAATCGCGGCCGGTGTTGTTTATATGGATTACGATGCAGGAAATAATGTTGGTGTAAGAGCGATTGTTATTCAGCCTTATGCTACGAATGATTACTATACTGTGGAGGTGTAAAAGATGACAAAAAATGGTTTAGGAAATGATTCCCAGTTGCTTACAGGGCTTTCAATTATGATAGCTGGGAAAAACACATTTGGATATACAGGCGATGGGACTAAGCCCCCTGAGTTTGAGTTTGAGACTGTAAATGAACAAAGTACAGGCTTAGTTAAACAGCCAACTATGACTCTTGAAGTTTTAGACTTACATCCTATGTATATAACACATATCGCAAGTGGCGCACCTTTTATCTTGAAAGGTAATCTTCGTCAAGATGGGGAAGATACTCCTCTTCTTGTTACTGTGCAGGGTGAAGTTACTAAAATATCTGCTGAGATGAAAGAGGGCGATGCTGCTAAAAGAACTTTTGAGCTTCGTGTAGATATGTATACTGAGTTAGTGAATGCACTTCCATCTATTGTTTATACACGTAGCCCATATAGCTTATTTTTGGGAGGCATTCCGATGGCTCCTGATTTTTCAAACAACATATAAAAAAGGTAGATTTTAATGAGTAAAAATATTTATGAAAGCAAACAAGTAGCACTTAGCCGTTTGTATCCATTTGGCGATAAGAAAAAAGCAACTATTCGTAAAGAAGAGAGAGAGATCACTGTTTTAACAGTTAATGAACTCAACGGCATTGATGATGAGCAACTTTTGAAAAAAGGTCAAGCGACAGTTTATGATGAAATTTCAATATCTTGTGGAATAACTGAAAAAGAAGCTGCTTCACTATCTCGTGCAGATGCTCAGCTTGTAAATGCTGTGCAACAAGGTTTTTTGTACGACTCGGCGGAAATCGTACTAATCGACTAGAAGCTTATAGTCTAGTTTCAGAGTTTTTCTTTCTATCGGTAAATGAGCAGAAACTACTCTCAGTTCGTGAGTGGTTCGATTATTTTGATGTTGCACTTAAAAAACACAAACAAAAGATAGAGATGATGCAATTAAATCGCAAATAACTTCCTTCTCTGAAAAGTGAGTGGGTTGGCAAAGCCGTAAAAAATATTTTATGACTGAGGAGTCAAACAATGGATAAATTACATACATTAAATGAAAAAGAACAAAGAGAAGCAGTTCATGCAGGTCTTGAAGCTGATGGTGTTAAAGTTACTAAAACTTTAGTAGATAAAATCATGGATAAACAAAATGATTTACTTTTCAATGCATTAGCTGGTGGTAAAGGTATCAAAGTAAGTGGTCTTGGAACTCTTGAAGTTCGTTCTCATGAAGAGAGAAGCTATGTTCTTCCTGATGGTACATCTGGAACTTCTGATGCTGGTCTTCATGTTAAATTTGTAGAGAGTGATAAACTTAAAGCTGCGATCAATACTACAGAAGCGTAGTCTTCCCACAAAACAGCAAGAGGTCATTTTCTCTTGCTCTATCTATTTTTAAAATTTAAAACGTGTGATTTGTTCCATGGACTTTGGATTTTAAAAACAGATAAATAAATATAAAAAAGGTGTAAAAATGGCAACGGCTAAAGATACAAGTCTTTCTATTAACTTAGTTATGAATAGTGCCATAAACGGGGCAGACTTCTTGCAGGCATCCGTAAATAAGCTTGTTAGCCCTGCTCGAACTTTAGTAAAATTTAACTTATTAAAAGCAACAAATTTCCCACTTTTAAAGAAAAATATGAAAAGCCTTGAAAATCACTTGGGACAGATGCGTTCTCAAATGGCTCATATAAGCTCTAATCCTATTAGATTAAATGTTGAAGATTCAAGAGGAAGCTTAAGAGAAGCTCGTAAAGATTTTAGTGCTATGTGTCAAGATGCTTCGCAAACTGCATTTTTTTCAAGACAAAATGCTATAAATCTCGAAAGAGGTTCAAGAGCTGTACGAAGTAGAACGAGAGATGGGAGTAGTGGAAGTTCAACAGTACACTCTAATAACAGTAGTAGTAGTTCTACTGGTTCTTTTGTTGGAGCTGCCGCTGTAGCAACTGTTTTGGCACTTCCATTTAAATCAAGTATAGAGTTTGAAAGTAAGATGGCTCGTGTGAAAGCTTTAAGTAATGCTACAAAACAAGAGTTTAAGTCTTTAAATGATACGGCACTTAAGCTAGGATCATCTACAGAGTGGTCTTCAGGTCAGGTAGTAGATGGGATGCAGTCACTTTCTATGAAAGGATTTACTTCAAATGAGACTATAAAAGCGATGCCTGGTCTTTTGAGCTTAGCTACTGCTGGAGCTACTGACTTGGGAACTGCTTCAGATATTTCGGGAAATATATTAAAAAGTTTTGGTCTTGAGGCTTCTCAGATGAATACAGTATCAGATATATTAGCAAAAACAATCACGTCTTCAAATATTGACATGTCTTCACTTGGAGATACTATGAAATATATCGCTCCAATAGCTAAAACTGCTGGGATGAGTCTGCAAGAAACGGCTTCAATGGCTGGGCTATTGGGAAATATAGGTATTTCAGGAAGCATGGCTGGAACAACTCTAAAAAGTATGGTACTTAGACTTTCAAGTCCCACAGGCAAAGCACGAAAAGCATTAAGTGAACTTGGAATATCTGCTTTAGATGCGCAAGGAAACATTAAAAATATGCCTCTTCTTTTAAAAGATGTAGCAAATGCTACGGAAAATATGGGTAGTGGGGATAGATTAGGATTTATTAAAAAAGTTTTTGGTACAGAACCAGCGGCTGGTATAAATGCTCTTATCGAAAAGAGTGGGAGCGGTGCTTTAGATAAATACTTGAGTGTAGTTAACGACTACAAAGGTGCTGCTAAAAAGATAGCAGATATTCAACTAGCAACAACTCTCGGACAAATGAAACTGTTAAGCTCTGCTGTAGAGGGTTTAAGCATTAGTGCTACAACTGGACTACTTCCATCTATCAAATACATGATTCAAGGATTCACAAGTGCTACAACTCATATTCAATCATTTACAGAAAAATTTCCAAATGCCTCAAAATGGGTCTTTGGACTCGGTGCAGCGTTTGTAGTTGGCTCTTTAGCACTTGCTGGATTTGGACTTGTAGCTAGTGGAGTCGGTGCAGGATTAGCACTTCTTTTCTCCCCCGTAACGGCTATAGTTTTAGGGCTTGCTGCTATGTCAGCAGGTGCTATTTATCTTTACAATAATTTTGAATCTGTACGAACTGGAGTAAATTCTCTTTTTAGTGGAATAAGCGAATCGCTCTCTGTTCCTATGCTACAAGTGAAGCTCTTAATGTCAGAAGTTGGAAATAGCTTATTTCGTTTTTTTACTGCACTCTCCCCCGTATTTAGTGCTTTTGGGAGTGTGTTAGGAGGGTTAGGAATAAATTTTAAAAGTGTTGGTGGTGTTATAGGCTCTGCTTTTAGCATTGCACTTGTTCCTATTAAAATTCTACTTTCTGTTATGAGTTCTGTACTAGACATGGTTTCGATGGTTATAGAGGGTTACACGAAAGTAGCAAATCTTGCCATGTCAACTGGAAGTTCAATCTCTGATGGAGCATCATCGGCATGGTCAAGCACAAAGAACTTTTTTGGGTTTGGAGATGATAAAAAAGATACAAAAATAAAAAGTGAAATTCCAAAAGTTGGAACTCCAGTAAATAATATAAACTTTAAATCTTCTTCTTTACAAGAGAAAAAAATTCCGATAATTCCGATAGAAAGTGTAAGTGCTGTTACAAATAGTGCGATAACTGAAACAAAGTCATTTATGCAAAACAATACACACACAAACAACACTCAAGGAGTAACTCAGACAGTCACAAATCATGTAACCATTCATGCTCATGATGGAAAGATTGATGAAGATGACTTATATGAAAAGCTTGGAAGAGTAAACAGAAGAATGGCTCATGATGAGCAAGATTTACAATATAAAGACGTATCTTAATACAAAGGAAAATAATGAAAAAAGTAATTTTAATGATGTTAGTAGTGGCTTCACTATTTGCGAATGATTGGCAAGAAGCAAAAGTTAAGTATGTGATTGATGGGGATACTCTTATGCTTCAGAAAGGTAGTTCAAAACCTTTTAAAGTTCGTTTGATTGCTCTTGATACTTTTGAAAATAAGTTTAATCATAGAGTTTTTGGACAGTTAGAAACACTTAAAAGTGTGCATCCTATGAATAAGAAAAACACCATTGAGAAAGTTATAGCTTTAGGATGGGAAGCGCAACGATATGTTAAAGATAGATACTTAGGAAAGATGATTAAATATCACTACTATGGCTTAGATAAATACAAACGCCAACTTGTGTGGATAGATGTTTTAAACTTCTCTTTAATACGTCAAGGCTTGGCTGTTTACTATCCTAGCAATCAAATAAGTAGAGAGCGTAAGGCATATCTGCTTGAGTTAAGCCGTGATGCAAATGTCAATCATCGTGGAATATATAAGAGTTACTAATGAGTACACTTTCTACACTTGTAAACGGAATGGATATGGGGAAGATAGGCGATTTTAAATTTTATATGAATAAAAATGAGTACAAAAAAATATCTAAATCTTTAAGTGTCACTTTTGGAAGTTTCAAGCCTATAAAAGGGCAAGAGAGACTTAGCGATAGTGGAGGATTTTCAAAAACTATCTCTTTAAATGGATTTCTTGTTCTTCAGCCTCTTAATGCTTTGAAGAGCTTAGAAGATTATGCAGAAGCTAGAGAGCCTCTTGAACTTACTACTTTAAGAGAGAGTTTTAGTGTCGTTATAACATCTTTAAATATCAATCAGAGTCATTTTTTAGATAATGGTGACTACACAGTTCAGGATTATAGTTTATCCTTAAAAGAGGTTTATGATGAGCTTGTATAAGTGTGTAGATGGGGATAGAATAGATTTGATAGTATTGAAACACTATGGAGAGTTGAAACATTTAAACGATGTGATAAGTGCTAATAAAGTTCTCTTCTTTAAGTCTTTGAATTTAGAGAGTGGCTTAGAGCTTGATCTTCCTGAGTTTGTTGTAGAGAGTAGTGAAATCGTGGAAGATAAAGAGCGAGTTGCTTTATGGTAAGAGATACTATAAAACTCTCTATAGATGGGATAAATGTATATATTGAAAATGTTTTATCACTTAGCTTTAGTGATAGTGCGGGAGTAAAGTCGGACAAAGTTTCTGTTAAAGTTATGCCAAACTTTCCAAAACCTGCCCCAAATTCTAAGATTGAGCTTACTTTTGAAACGTTTAAAAATGATAAAAAAATAGAGTCCCTCGAGTGTGGTCTTTTTCATGTTCAAACTGTTACTAGAACGAACTCAAAGGCACTCTCTTTTAGTGCTACTGGGATAGAGTTTAGCGATAAACAGAAAGATAAACAGTCACAACATTATCAGAATAGTTCTCTCTCCTCGATATTGAAAATCGTTGCTGATAGACTAGGACATAAGTTGAAGTTTGAAGCTGATGATATAGATATAAAATCTCTTAATCAAACAAACGAGAGCGATATTAACTTTCTTGATAGACTCTCTAAAACTTACAACTGTACTTTTTCCATAAAAAATGATTTTCTGTATTTTGTGAATAAAGATGATAAATCTCTTCCTGTCGTGAAAATAGATGTGAGTTTATGCAGCTCTTCTTCTCTCAAGCATTCATCAAAAACATTTTACAAATCATGTGAAGCATCGTGGCATGATGTAGATAGTTCAAAAACTAAAAAAGTTATCGCTGGAGATGGTTCGCCAGTATTTAAAATGAAAAGCACTTTTATAGATGCTGAGGACGCTTTAGTAAAAGCAAAAGCTAAGTTAAAAAGCATAAACAAGGGAACAGTTAGTGGATCTCTTTCTTTAAAAGGAAAAAGTGTTTATGCTGGGACTAAAGTTGACTTGTTTAATACTTATGATGGGGAAGATGATGGCGTTTATAGTGTAGTTAGTTGTAGTCATACTTATAGTAGAACTGCTGGTTGGCTTACTTCTTTTGAGATAGAAAATTAAAAAAAAAGGGTTTAGATGGAAATTGGATTTTTAGAAGAAGAGATTGATTTAAGAGTAGGAAGAGATGGAGTTTTGCGAACAACTAAGTCAATTTTAACTTACTACTCTGAAAGTATTGTTAATCAGCTTATCGTTGTTCCTGTTGGATTTGAAACTGATTTAGGGAGTATTCCGCAGTTTTTGCAGGGGATATTTCCAAAAGACGGAAAAGCTCTTTTTGCTTACGTGCTTCATGATTATCTCTATAAAACTGGGATGTTTACAAGAGCGGAGAGCGATGATATGCTTAAAGAGGCTATGAAGTCCCTCAATGTCGTGTGGTGGAGAGTTTTCTTTGTTCGCAAAGGACTTAAAGTCGGAGGTGGTAAAGCTTGGAAAGAGCATAGACAAAAACAGCCCTTTAGTTATGAACTCTATAATAAAATAGAGGAAGTTAAAAACAGATATGAGGATAAAAATAAATGAAAATAATTTTACTTTTTATGATGATAGTTTTCTCTTTTAGTGGATGTGCTGATAAAGCATATAGTACTGGGAAAGTTATCTATGTTGGTGCGAGAACTGCATATATAGAGCTTGATATAGATAACCCTCAGCTTGAGGCGATGGATAAAGTCATAGTTACTTATGACAAAAGTCGTACGGCAATGGTTGATGAGATAGAGCGACAAAAAAGCAAAAAAAAAGTGAGTGTAAATTCTACTCAGATGCAAGAGTAGTGGGAATAAAATGTTGGTGGTAATATAATGATAGATTTAGAAGAACAGTTAAAAGAGCATGAGGGATTTAGTGGTATGCCTTATGATGATAGTTTAGGGTTTCTTACTATTGGATTTGGTACTAAGTTACCTATAAATGAAAATGAAGCAGAAATTCTTTTAAAATATAGACTTGAGCAAAAAAGAGATGAGTTAATCATAGCTATGCCGTTTGTCTATAACTTGCCTGATGATAAGCAAAAAGTGCTTTATGAAATGAGTTATCAGATGGGTGTTGGTGGAGTACTTCTTTTTAAAAGAATGTGGAGAGCTTTAAAAAGTGGAGATTTTGAGAGTGCAGCTGATGAGATGTTAAAAAGTCGCTGGGCTGTTCAAACTTCAAAGAGGGCTAAAAAACTAAGTGAAATAATGCGAGGTAAAAAATGATATATGGGGGGGGGTAAAACCGAATATAAGAGGAGAGTGAGAAATGAGACCCTACACTCTCCAGAGTGGAATAATATCAAAAGCATAATTAAATTATGTATAACTAGATTATACATTGATAAATATAAAAGGAGTTCATATCAAAAGAGCATGAACTTTATGTAGAGATTATGAAGTAATAGTTGTTAAATATTAAAACATATTGTAACTCTCACAGTCGCATGATAAATTATCATTTTCTTTAGAAATAGCTTCTAACTTTTCAAACTTCAATAAATCACTTCTTTCTTTAGAAGTTAAAATCTTGGTAGTTAATACCTCTACATCAAACTGCATAGATTGAGGAACTGATAAAACTCCATTTATATATTTTGAAAAATTACTTTTGTTTGGAATGTATCCAGATTGTATAAATTTGTATCTAAGTGTTTTTTGACCTATTTTGTCAGACATCTTTTTTAATGCTCTAGTGTGAAAAGTGTAATAGTTAAAATTGTATTTATCTTTTGCATAATTCACTATCTCTCTAATAGGAGCATAACCTTGAGGAAATGATTTACTTTTTCTATAAAAGAATGCATATTTGTCATGCTCGTAATCAGAGTGATGATTATTTACTTTTTCCTCTACCTCTTCCATTTGTTTTATTTTATCTTCACTCATAAGTGAAACGGCTTTTAATGTTGCTTGGAAACACTCATCACAACCAACTCTTGTGTTTCCGTTAAAATAAGAACTTGGAATACCCCAAGTTTCATCTAAATAACTATAAACATCTGTTTCAGTCCAATCAGCAATCGGATGATAAATTGTGAAGCTCCAATGTTTTCTTTTTTCAAATTGAACCTCTGGAGTGTTTGCACGATCTGTTGACTCATCTCTTCTCTTTCCTACTAATACAATTACATCAAGACCTTTAGAAGATAACTCTTTATAGTAATTTAATGCAGGTATCATTTTTAACTCTTCTGTACAAAACTTTGTTAATCTTGATGGGAATATTTTCTTATGAAGCAAAAGGTCGGTCATACCGTTTGGATATTTAGAATTATTCAAAGATAGGAACTCTATATCAAACTTTTTTAATCTAATTTTTATAGTTTCAATTTCCTGCATAGTCTCATCTTTTTCCCAACCTGTATCGCAAAACACTACTTTAATTTGAGAGGGTTTAACTATTTTAAGAAGTAGTGGTAAAGACACAATAAGAGTTGCCTTTGAGTCTTTACCTCCACTTATACTAATAATGAATATAGTCTTATCTGAGAAGTTCCCCCCCCCCATTGAGTAGTTTAGTTAGTATGTTTGATTTTTTCATCTATATATTTTCCTTTGTACAATGGCACTCTTGAAAAATTGAGTGAGTTCCTGCTGATACTTCATACTCTTTATCTCCATGACATGATGAACATTCCTCTCCATCTTTGTAGTCAAATGGTTTTATGAGTATATTTTCAACTGTATTAGTGAAGCCAAGTCTTAGAACTCTATCTTCTAATCGCATATAGTTTTCATCTTCCTCAACATCCATAGATTGAGTTTCTATTTTTACTATTCCATTTTGAATAGCAAAGTGAACGATCTCGACAATTTCATCTTTAGAGATTAGAACCTCTTTTTTAGCGAATAGGTTACTTACATCAAATTTAATCTTTTCCATTATCAAACTCCTTAGCGAATTGTAAAAAATCTGATATTGTTTTCAACTCTATACCCTGCTTTTCTGCTAGTGTGCTTATTTCTTTCATTTTTTTGTAACTCATTTTATTTCTCCGTATTATTCGATATAATACAGATACTAAATTTCCGTGCAAAGTTTTTTAGTATCTGTAAATAGTTGGCTCTTTTGAGCGACTGTTTACCTCCTTGTTTTTAAAAATTCCTCTAAATCTTTTTCACTAATTCCATTTGCTACACATAATGCACCAAGATGTAAGATAGTGAGTTCTTTTTCGCTTCTTTTTTTAGTAGCTCTCAAAGCTCCCTCTGTTTTACCTAAAAAAGTGGCAAGTTTTGTAAGTTGTAACTTGCCTTTGTTTTTTCCTGTTGTGTTGTTGAAATGTGTCATGTTAATATCTATCTTGAGAAATTTTCCAACTTTTAACACTTGTTGTGTTATCTTCATTATCTTTTAACTCTGCATATACAAATATAAACTCACTACTGTCATTTATAAATATTTCTATTTCACAAATTTCTGCATAATAAATTCTTTTATTTTGAATTGGATAGATTTTTTTTATTTTTGATACTTTGTAATTTCTATCTTTTACTTCAAAACTTACGATTGCATCTATTTTTAAATTCAATATTTCTAATTCTGATTTAACTTCATTTCCATTATTATCAAATATATTAAAGTAAGTACAATCTTCTGTTAATCTTTTTTGTAGTTCTTCTATAATTTTTTTCATCTTGAATCCTGTGTTATTCTTTTTTAAATATACCGTATTATAGTACGATATATTTAAAATGTCAAGAGTTGTTTAAAAAAAATTATTTATTTAAGTGCAACTCTATATGAGAGATTAAAATCTTTTTAGAAACAGCATTTGGAGTTCGTTCTTTTCTATTTGTTAAGCTTTCTAAATATTCTAGTTCCTCATCGTTTACATAAAAAGCTATTTTGTGTGCAGCTTTGCTTTTCCCTTTCATCTTTCGACCAGCTTTTTTTTCTCCATTTTTTGCTTCTACTATCTCTTTTAGTTCTTTATGCTCGGCTTCTTTTGCATCTGCCCCCTCAAAAGAGTGAGACACTTCTACTTTTGAAACTAAGTCGCCTATTTTTGGTTTATCTTTTTTAATCATTTTTATCTCCTCTTGATTTTTCTTCTAGTAGCTCAATATAAAGAGCTTCATTATCTAAAACATATTTTAGAATCTCTTTATACTCTGGAATGAAGTTACGACCAGCATAAGCTATTTGTTTGCTTTCAGCTATAAGTTCAAGTGGACTCATTCCATACTCTAAACCATTTTTTAGCATTTTTGTTTTGCGAAGTGGTAGCACCTCTATATCTTGGAACTGCTCTCGTATATCTGCTTTTATCTCTTTAAAATCTTGTTGTGTTTCAAGTCTAGTTGCTACAACTAAAAAACGATTATTATATTTTTTAAGCTCGTTTATTGTTTTGATAGCTTTCATTTTTGAGTTTAAGTCATTAATGCAAGGTACTATTACAATATCGCTATGTTTGATAATATCAAGCACTCCTGCATCAACAAAGCCACCGAAGTCATAAACTACATCTTCTATAATTGGAAGCTCTTTTGTGATTTGTGCCATATCTTTATAAACGGCTTCTATCACACTATCATCATTGCTGAGTAGGTAATAGTTGAGTTCTTTAGCAAGTGCAAATGATAGAGCCGTTTTACCAGCTCCTCCATCCGTTGTAATTACTGATATTCTCATGCTATTTTCCCTCTTTTGTCATGTAGTGGTTAGCTGATACTAATCTATCTTTGTTTATTTCATGCCCTAAAATATCAGAGATAAAGTCCTCTTTCTCTCTATCAGAGCCGTTTTTCTTACCGTATTCAATATAAGCTATTTCAGCGAATATCTCTCTTAAGTCGTGGTAAGTGTATTTAAGCCCTGTAATATTTTTCATTGCTCTATTGAAAATATGATTAAATTTACTGTTTACTTCTTGGTTTGTCATATTTGAAGTGTCTATATCTTCTCTAAGTTGTTTAAAAAGTTTAGATAACAGTTCGTAGTCACTATCTAAGCTATAAGCTTTTATTTCAACACCCTCAGAGCCTTTTTTCATTATGCCCTTGTAATACCATCCACCCTCTTTTTTTACAAGAGATAGAGTTTTTAAAATTTCAGTAATTCTGCGACCTGTAACAAAAGCTATATAAGTAGCGAATAAGTAAGCTCTAGCTCTATCAACTGTTTGTTGTTTAGAGATTGGTAAGCCGTTAGCTTTCCATTGTTCAATAGTTACCTCAGAACCAAGCTCTAAAGCTTTTTTAACTGTTTCTTTTAGGCTTGATATAGTGCTTTCAATATCTTTCACTTCAAAAGTCTCTTTGTCTGCTTCTAGCTTATCAAGTACTTTTTTAGTATCTGCTTTTTTAATTCGTTCATAAACATCTTGAGGAACTGAAAAAAGCTCCAGTGCATAATCTTGAAAGTTGTCATTTACATCTTTGATTACATTTCTCATGTCTGCATAATAACGAGCTACAGTTTTAATACTTCTTGCACCCATCCAGCAATATGGTAGATACTTGGTAACTGTTAGTGCAATATCTCTTTTATCTTCACATTTAAGTAAGTCTTGTTTAAAAAGCTCTCTAACTTCTTTTAATGCTGAAACACCATAAAATATTTTAACAATATCCTCATGTGTTCTCTCTTCCTGAGGAACATTATCTTTTATAGCCTGAGTTACTTTTTGCTCAACTGCATCTATAACCTCATCGGCTACATGAGAGGCTATATCATCGCTATCAATATCACAAACGGCTTCTGTATTGCCTTTCGCTTCTTTAAGCTCTTTAACTTCAGCCATAAGCTCTTTAATAAGGTTTAAAACTTCTGTATTGTCTGTGAGTGTTGCTTCACTCTTTGGTTCTACATATAAATCCCACTTCTTTTCTTTAGCAGTCATCATATTAAAGATATTATTTTCATTATCAACTATTTGACCCTCTTTATTCATTGTGATAAATCTATCTTTATCCCATGTAGAGGCTCTAACCTTATCTCCACTCATTAACTTAGTAAAGGCTGTATTCTTAACCATTGTAATTCCTTTGTTTTGTTTTTTTCTTGCTAACTGTTGAAATTATACATTAACTAACCTTAAATTATTATAATAGTATGTATAGTATTATAGTATTATAAAAATAGTTAAAAGCCTATATAGTTGGAAATAATAAAAAGTATAATAATATAATAGTATGTATATAAAATAATTTTACTCTCTTATTGCAAATGATTAAAGAAACCTTTTTGCAAATGAAGTTTAACATAATAAAGCTTAAAAACAAATTTTATAAAAGTTATTCACATAATGCAAAAAATAAGTGTGAAAAACTAACGGTTAGTTATTCACATAGTCCTTAAAAAATGTGAATAAGTCTATAAAAACTAACTGTTATTTATTATTTTTGACAGTTATTTTTTGAAATATTTTTTGACTAACAGTTATTTAATTAATTAATTAAATAACTG
>Ga0256837_1000699_pt1 | contig 26677 bp, 28 predicted proteins | sample 4562384metaG_FD_185976 | JGI IMG/M metagenome (GOLD analysis project Ga0256837, IMG submission 185976) | Hydrothermal vent microbial communities from Guaymas Basin, Mexico - 4561-384 | ecosystem: Environmental > Aquatic > Marine > Hydrothermal vents | place: Mexico: Guaymas Basin | collected... | reverse complement strand
ACATAATCTTTAAATAAATCATCGCTCATCTTAAAAACCTTAAGTAATTTAGTATATATTATGCAAATGATACACAAAAATGATAAAATTCGTATTAAGATAATAGAATGGATTTTAAATGAATTATGATGTAATAGTAGTCGGTGGTGGTCATGCAGGTATTGAAGCTTCATTAGCAAGTGCGAGAATGGGCAAGCAAACGCTACTTATTTCGATGTTAGCTGAAAATGTTGGGGCTACATCTTGTAACCCTGCTATAGGTGGTCTGGCTAAGGGGCATTTAGTTCGTGAGCTTGATGCTCTGGGTGGAGAGATGGGGCTTATTACCGATGAGGCTGGGATACAGTTTCGTATTTTAAATCAGACAAAAGGTCCTGCTGTTCGTGGGTCTCGTGCTCAGATAGATATGGATAAGTATAGAATTATCGCTCGTAATGTTATTCTCAATACTCCAAATCTCTCTTTAGCTCAGGAGACTGTTGAGTCACTTGTGATAGAAAATGAAGAAGTTAAAGGTGTAAAAACTGACCTCTTAAATGAGTATAAAGCCTCTAAAGTCATTATCACTTCAGGAACATTTTTAAATGGTATTTTACATATTGGTGAGGTACAAAAACTAGGTGGTCGTTATGGTGAAGAGCGAAGTGTAGGGCTTTCTGCTTCACTCAAAGAGGATGCTGGGCTAGAGATGGCACGTCTCAAAACAGGGACTTGTGCGAGAATAGATAGCTCGAGTATTGATTTTTCTGTGATGGAGGAGCAGGGTGGTGATGAGCTTCCAAGCCCTTTTTCTTTTAGAACTAATCGTGAGGAGTTTCGTGCGACTAAAAAGCAACTCCCTTGTTTTATCGCCTACACAAATGAAAAAACTCATGAGATTATCTCCTCTAACTTCTACCGTGCCCCACTTTTTACGGGTCAGATAGAGGGAAAATCTCCTCGTTACTGCCCGAGTATAGAAGATAAAGTAAGTAAGTTTGCAGATAAAGATAGACATCATCTTTTTATAGAGCCACAAACATTTGACAACACTGAGTGCTATATAAATGGTCTCTCGACTTCTCTACCTCCAGAGGTACAACGTCAGATGATTACATCTGTAAATGGGCTTGAAAATGCGAAGATAGTTCGTTATGGTTATGCCATAGAGTATGACTTTGTCGATCCTCGTGAACTTCGCCATTCGCTAGAGACTAAGAAGATTAAGGGTCTCTACTGTGCAGGTCAGATAAATGGAACAACAGGGTATGAAGAGGCAGCAGCTCAGGGACTTATGGCTGGGATAAATGCCAGTTTGAGTCTGGAAGATAAAGAGCCTTTAATCCTTCGTCGTGATGAGGCTTACATCGGTGTTTTAATCGATGACCTTGTAACAAAAGGGACAAATGAACCCTATAGAATGTTCACATCTCGTGCGGAGTATAGACTGCTTCTTCGTGAAGAGTCAGCAGATACTAGACTAGGGAAGTATGGGCATGAGTTAGGACTGATAGATGATGCAGAGTATGCAAGAGTGCAGAAAAAAGATGAAGAGATTCGTTTTGGAGCGCAACTCTTAGAAGATACAAAATTCACACCAAACAAAGAGTTCAATGCACTTTTAGTTTCTATGGATGAACAGCCCTTAAAAGATGTCTCAACGGCACAGCAACTTGTAGCTCGTAAGAGTTTTGATGTTGAGAAGATGCTTAAAATTGTGCCTGAATTAGCAAAATTTGATGAGTACATAAAAGAGGAGATTTTAGTTGAGGGGAAATATGCTCGTTATATAGATAAGCAGAGTGAGGAGATCGTGAGAATGAAAAAGTATCTTAAGATTGCTATCCCTGATGGTTTTGATTTTACTGGAGTAAGTGGTTTAAGTAAAGAGGTACAAGAGAAGTTGAAAAGTTTTGCACCACCGACACTTCAAGCAGCTATGAATATAAGTGGGATAACTCCTGCTGCTATTGAGATACTTCATATATATATTAAAATTGCTAAAAGAGATGCTTCTAAGTAATCTGAAAGAGTAACTTTACTCTTATTTATGGGACTGAAGTCCCATCCCCTTTAGAGAAATAAAATAAGGAAAATAATGAAAACATACTATTATGCTCATACAGGACATAGAATTGGTCTTGATAGATTTCGTCGTGGAGTTGCTATTTTAAATGCTTTAGATGCAGATATAACACTTTTAACATCAGATTATCGTATCGCACAGATAGCTGATGAGTATGGCATTGAAAAATGTGTAGGGCTTGATGTTGTCCGAAATATTCCTCAGATAGCAGAGAGTGGAGATAGACTGATACTTGATTCTGATGAGGCTAACCCTATTATGCTTCAAGATATGGAGATATTTTTCTCCTCTCTTATCCATCTTTCTAATGATACAGTCTGTGTTGATAAGAAATTTTTTGGTTCATTTGAGAAGAGTGTAAAACTCTCTTACTTTTTTGGTGATGATGATTATGAGAAAGATTTAGAGAAAAATCTTGATTTTGTAGAGGGTTTAGATGCTCATTTACAGTTGGGTTTTTACTATTTTTTAGATTATGAAGATATGTTAAAAGAGAAGTTTTCAAACTATTTTGAGTTTGAAGAGTATGACGAAATGATTCAAAAAACAGATATTTTATTGACATCTTCCCCTCAAGCTGTTTTAGAATCTTTAGCAACAGGTGGAAAACCTATCTACTTTCAAAGAGAAGATTACACACAAGATATGAATGAATTATTTGAATCATTGAATATTCCTATAATCAAAAATTATGATAAAAATCACTTAAAAGTGATAATAAGCACAATAAATCGTGTAAAGTATGTAGATATTACACATGATGGTAGTAAAATAATTGATTTAATAAAAGAAAACTTAGATTTATAATTAATAAAACTTATTTAGTATATAATGTTCCCAAATTCTCTAATAAGTGAGTAAGTATGAAAAATAGTAGCCGTAGAGGTTTTATGGGTAAAGCATTTGGTGCTGTAGCAGGTATTGGAGCAGTAGCTTCATTATATGCAATGAAAAAATCTTGGGATCCACTTCCAAGTGTAAAAGCAGCTGGATTTACAACTCTTGATATGTCCGCATATAAAGAGAACGAGTTAGTTGTTGAGAAATGGAGAGGGAAACCTATCTTTGTTTTAAAACAGTCTCAAGAGATGTTAGATACTGAAGGTAAAAATATGAGTGAATTGACTGGAAAGTCAACTGCTGATATGGATAAAAAAAGACTTATCAAGATAGGTGATGCACATTACCTAGTTTGTATTGGTCTATGTACTCACCTTGGATGTATTCCTGGTTATCGTCCAGAAACAAAAGATTTCTTATGTGCTTGTCATGGTGGTATGTATGATGATACTGCAATGGTAACAAAAGCTCCACCACCACGTGGACTAGATATTCCCCCATTTACAGTTAAGGGTAATTTATTAGTTTTAGGTGAAGCAGGTCCTGAGTATAAGAAAATGAAAGAAACTGGCATAACGCTTTAATAAAGGAAAAAAATGGCACATTTTACAAAAGCAACAAGTTTGTATGATTGGTTTGATCAACGTTTAGCAATCAACAAAGTAGAAAAGGTATTGGCATCTGAGTATTGGATTCCAAAAAATATTAACTTTTTGTGGGCAATGGGTATGATTCTTGTAATCACATTTGCACTACTTTTAGTTTCAGGAATCTTTTTATTAATGTATTACCAACCAAATGTAAATCTTGCATTTGATAGTGTAAACTACACAATTATGAGAGAAGTTGATTTCGGTTGGTTATGGAGACATGTTCATGGTGTTGCGGCATCTGTTGTTTTCTTAATCATATACATTCACATGTTTACAGGTATCTATTACGGTTCTTATAAGAAAGGTCGTGAGATGATTTGGATCTCTGGTATGCTTCTTTTTGTTGCATTCTCAGCAGAAGCATTTTCAGGATACATGTTACCATGGGGTCAAATGTCTTATTGGGCTGGTATGGTTATTACTAACCTTTTTGCTGGTGGTTCACTACATGCAGATGGTTTAGTTGAGTGGATTCGTGGGGATTATGTTCCTGCACAAGCATTCTTAACTCGTTTCTTTATGCTTCATGTTCTTCTTATCCCTGTTGCTATTATGGGTCTTATCGGGCTTCACTTCGGTGCACTTCGTATTCCTCATGTTAACAACCAAGATGGTGAAGAGATTGATTTCGATGTTGAGTCTGAAAAATATTTAGCTGGTGATAAAGCTGGATCTAAAGTTATTCGTTTTGCAAATGACTTTATGGCAAAAGATATGATGGTTGTTGGATTCTATTTAGTATTTTTCTTCTATCTAGTATTTTACCACTATGGTTTTGCTATGGACCCTGTAAACTTCGATCCTGCTGATGGTCTTAAGACACCTACACATATCTATCCTGAGTGGTACTTCTTATGGTCTTATGAGATTTTACGTCCATTTGGTACTAATACTGGTCTTATAGCATTTGCATTTGCACAAGTTATCTTTGTATTTCTTCCATTCTTGGATAGAAGTCCAAATTCAGTTCCAGCAGCACGTCGTGGTCTGTTTAAATATTGGTTCTGGGCACTATTAGTTGATATGATTCTATTAACTTCTATGGGTAAATTACCACCAGAAGGTGCATTTAGTACTATTGGTCTATATGCAGCATTATCATTTATTGGTCTTTGGATTTTACTTCCAATCATCACAATGTTTGAAAAAAAAGTTTAAGGAGTAGAGAATGAAAGAATTATTTATATTAGTAGTAGTAACTGTTTTTACTCTTGTAACTTACTATTTGGTTGAGCCTTTTGCTCACCATGAAATGCATAAGCATGTAGAGAGTAAAAACTTTGCATATGCTGATTTACCAGCTGTTACAAAACAAGGTGACGCGACTCGTGGTAAAGATTTAGTTATGGGTGCTGGTGCATGTACTGGTTGTCACGGTATCAAAGTTGCAGATATGCAAGCTCCTATGGATCCTGTTACGAGTGCATCTGTTTATGGTGTTAATCCTCCAGATTTAAGTAATGCTGGTGTTGTTTATAATGCTAATTTCTTAACAGACCTTATCCAAAATCCTGCACATGCTCTTATAGTTGGTCATAAGTTTAGTGATAAACGTCCATTCCCTATGACATCTTTTTATGGAGCAGGTGGAGATAAAGCGCAAGAAGTTGCTGATATGGTAGCTTACTTACAATCTATAGCTGTAAAACCGAAAGATTTAACACCTAAAATAGCATTTGAAACTGCTTGTGGTAGATGTCATGCTGTTAAATATGAAAAATGGACTCAAATTGGTGAAAAAGGTTCATTTAAACATAAAAAAGATGAATTAGCATTTGATATTAAAGTATTAAATTATGATGACTCTTTAAAAGCTTATATGGGTAAATTACCACCAGATTTAAGTATGTATATTCGTTCACGTGGTGAGCACTACATCAAAACTTTTGTTGAAAATCCTCAAAACTATTTAGAAGGGACTGCTATGCCTCGTGTTGGTGTAACTGCAGAAGCTGCTGATAAAGTTATTGAGTACCTTGAAGATTCTGGTGATACTAAACGTCACGAGAGAGAAGAAGTTGGTAGAAATGTAATGATTTATATTGTTATCTTTGCTATCTTTGCTCTTCTTTGGAAAAAAGAAGTTTGGAAAGATTTACATTAATTATTTAAGAAAGGAAAGATTTCCTTTCTTTTGATTTAAATTCAAACTATAAAAGGGAGTTAGGAATTTTTTCTTAACTCCCTTTTTTTATGCCAAATATTTATCTATACTCTGCTATAATTTCTTATGAGATTTCGTAAACTAAAAAAACAATCAAAACAGACTAAAACTTCTAAACACTCTAGTGTTAAAACTCTTCCTTATGCTCGTATAAGTGATAAAATAAAAGCATTTATAACAGATATGTTTATGATATATATGCCTATACTTTATATTATTACTTATCTGATTATGGGTGGTAAAGATGCCTTCCAAGCATCAAATATTGCACCACTTTTAGGGGTGAGTATGTATGGAATAATTTATTCTTTATTTATAATGAAGTCGGGTCAAACTCCAGGAAAAAAAGCCTATACTATAAAAGTAGTAGATAGTAAAACACTGAAAAATCTCTCTTTTATAAAAGCTTTTATTAGCTTTTTTGTTTTTCTTCTTTCTGCAACATTTTTAATAGGTTTAATATTTCCATTTTTTAGAAAAGATAGAAAGTCAATCCATGATTTAGTATGTAATACAGTTGAGATAGAAGTAGATAAATAAAGATATATTCAACTCTAATGGATATAATGATAAGATATAATAAATAGAAGGAATTCAAATGCTAATAGATAGTTATGATAGAGTAGTCGACTACTTACGGGTATCAGTAACAGAACGTTGTAATTTTAGATGTACTTACTGTATGCCTGAAAAACCTTTTTCATGGGTTCCTAAAGAGAATCTTTTATCATTTGAAGAGCTCTTTGAGTTTATGAAAGTAGCTATTGATGAGGGTGTAAAGAAGATTCGTATAACAGGTGGTGAGCCACTTCTTCGCGAAGATTTAGATAAGTTTATCAAGATGATTTATGATTATGACCCAACTATTGACCTTGCAATGACAAGTAATGCTTTTTTACTTAAAGGAACTGCACAGCTTTTAAAAGATGCAGGTCTTAAGCGCATAAATGTGAGTATAGATACACTAAAACCTGAAGTTGCACAGAAGATAGCAGGAAAAGATGTTTTAAAAAATGTTTTAGATGGTGTCGAAGAAGCTCTTAAAGTTGGACTTAAAGTAAAAGTAAATATGGTTCCGATGAAAACAATAAATGCTCAAGAGGTTATAGATGTTTTAGAGTACTGTAAAGAGCGAAATATGAGTGTACGCTTTATAGAGTATATGGAAAATAAATATGCAAGTCCTGATATTTCAGGTCTGAAATCTCCTGAACTTTTAGCACTTTTAAGTGAGAAGTATGAGTTCAGTGATGATGGTTTTGATGGAACTTCTCCCTCTCACTACTATACTATGAAAGATGGATATAGATTTGGAATTATAGAACCTTATGCTGATGACTTCTGTAAGAAGTGTAATCGTATTCGTCTAACAGCAGAGGGAAATCTTATTCCATGTCTCTATTTTGATGAGTCTATGAGTATTGCTGAGTCCGTAAAGCGTGGAGATATTAAGGGTGCGGCAGCTGTTTTAAAAGAGGTTGTTCGCACAAAACCTGAGAAAAATCGTTGGGGTGGTGAGGATGGTGAGTCTTCATCTCGTGCCTTTTATGAAACAGGTGGTTGAGACGTGGTTTATCTAGTTGAACATTTTTATTCTATTCAAGGTGAGGGGAAGTATGTAGGGACTCCTAGCCTTTTTTTCCGTTTTGGTGGATGCAATATGAAATGTGAAGGTTTTGGATGCAGTGAGATAGCTCCAAATGGTGATAAGGTCTTAGGTTGTGACACAGTTTATGCCGTAAATAAAGAGCACTTCTCTCAAAACTGGGTAGCTATAGAGAGTTCACAAGAGTTACTTAATGTTTTAGAGCTTTATGAGTTACCAAATGCTGTTGATATAGTCTTAACAGGTGGTGAGCCACTTATATATGCAAATGATTCTATCTTTGTAGAGTTTTTAGAGAGACTTGTAGCAAATGGTCATAGAGTTACATTTGAGACAAATGGCTCTTTAAATATCGACTTTGAAAAATATAGTGTCTATAGGGAGTGCTATTTTGCTCTTTCTGTGAAACTAAGTAACTCAAATGAACCACTCTCTAAACGGGTAAGAGGGGATGTTATTTATAATATTGCTACAAATGCCAAAGATGCTTTTTTTAAGTTTAGTATAGATGCTGAGTCTATCAACTTAGGTTTAGAAGAGGAGTTAAATGAGATACTTATTCATTCTCCAAAAACAAAGGTTTACTGTATGCCTTTAGGTGGAAACAGAGAAGAAGTGGAAGCAAATACAGAGCCACTTATAGAGTTTTGTAAGGTAAAAGGGTATAATTTTTCAGATAGACTTCACATACGAATCTGGGATGTAAATAAGGGTGTTTAATGATTATAAGAAAACTTTTTAAATTTGAAAATGCACATATAGTTCGTGGTTGTTCGACTGTGAAATGCCGTAGTTCTCTTCATGGTCACTCCTATAGAGTAGAGCTTCTTTTTGAGTCAAATTTTTTAGATAATGGTCAGATGGTTTATGATTTTGGTCTTATGAAGCAAAATATGAAAGACCTGATAGAGAGCTTTGATCATGCTATCACTTTATGGAGTGGAGATGATGCCGAGTATCTTAAAGATATGAAACACCATTCACAGAGATGGGTAGAGCTACCAGTCTCTCCATCAGCAGAGCAGTTTTCACGAGTAATATTTGTGATGATAGATAAATTACTCTCTCTTACTTCTACATCAAATGGTGAAAAAGAGGTAAAGCTAAACTCCATCATAGTGCATGAGACACAAACAGGCTATGCACAATGCTTTAAAGAGGATGCTTATTCAGAAAATATGGGAACTATTAAGCTTGAAGATATTAAGTTTTCAGAAGAGGTTTTAAAGGACTTTAAAGATAGTAAATTATTTGGAAAAATGTTAGCTAAGAAAGAGTTTGTAAACCCAAAAAATGTTTAAATTTAGTATTACTCTAGCAAAAGGGAGACAAGGGAATAAATCCCCTGACTATACTAGTAAAGCATAGGTGCAAATATGCACATAAGCAAAATTATCACAAGTAGCTTATTCATAAATCTCCCTTAATTCGTTTTAGGAGGACAAAAAAAAAGGTCAAAGGGTAATTAATCCTTTGACCTTTAAATTGTATCGCTCCATAAAACGAACTAAGTTACTTGTGATAAGAGAATAATATCTAAAAATATATTAATTACTTTTTAATTTAAGTGTTACTAAACTCTTTCTCTCTCTTGTTACAAAGCGAAACTTTGTACTGATAACCTTGACTTCACTTCCCTCTTTTATTTCATCAGATTTTTCATCTATCATTATAAAAGAGTTTCCATAAGCTAGTGGTGAGACCATACCGGGTGCAAACTTTTCACAGACTGAGAAAAATTCTCCATCAAAAAAACCTGGAACTAAACTTCTTCTTCCTGCTCTAAATTTGTAATCACTTTTCATTTTGGCGTTTATAGTGTTGATAAACTTCTCTTTTGCTCCACTCATTGCATAGATGATACTCGAACCAAAAAGCTCAAAGTTAAGAGCTGCTGCTAGAGGATTTCCGGGTAGGTTGAGGATGGCAGTATCTCCAACTTTTCCAAATGTTGTTGGCTTTCCTGGTTTTATCTCTATCTTGTCAAAGAGAATCTTATATCCAAACTCACCAAATGCCTCTTTAGTAAAGTCAGCATCTCCAACACTTACCCCTCCACTTGTGATAACTAAGTCACACTCTAAGGCACTTTTGATATGTTCTTTTATATCTTCCATTGTGTCTTTAGCCGTTCCAATAAACTCAACATCACATCCAAGCTCTTTAGCCCGTGAGAGAAGAGTAGGTGAGTTTGTGTTGTAAAGCTGATACTCTTCGACTTGTTCAAAGTGCATTTTAAGTTCATTTCCAGAGCCAAAGAGTGCTACTCGTGGGCGTTTATAAACTTTGATATGGCTAATACCCTGAGAAGCTAAAAGTGTAAGCTGATGCGCATCTATAATCTCTCCGTGACGAAGAAGAAGCATCTCCTTTTTTATATCTTCTCCTGCTAGACGAATATGTCTGCTCATCACAAGATTCGCTGGAAGTAAAACACCATTTTCACTCTCTTTTGTATCTTCTATAGGAACTATACATTGAGTTCCAAGAGGGATTCTAGCACCTGTCATTATCTTGATAGCTTCCCCCGAATGGAGTTCACACTTTGAGTCATCTCCTGCAAAAATTGTTGTCGTAACTTTGACAGACTTTGCAGAGTCTTCTACTTTAACTGCATAACCATCCATCGCTGAGTTGTCAAAAGGGGGAAGATTGTGAGTCGCTACAATATCTTCTGCTAAAACAGAGCCAAGTGCCTCTTCTATAGGAACAATTTTGAGAGATTTTATCTTAATATTTGTGTAAATTAACTCTAATGCTTTTTCAACTGTAACTGCCATAATGCTCACCTCTTTATTTAATGAGTATATTCTACTATAATTTCGGTATGAATGAAATGTATAATATGGGTTTATCCCTACATAGTATCGGTGCAGGCGCTATTTTAGCTGTAATATTTATAAATTTATTTATTTTAATGAGTTACAATGATTTAAAAAAGTATAAAAGGCTTCACAGTATAGTACTTTGGCCTATGACTTTTAGTGTTTTAGGTTTTGTTATTTTTACAGGTGTCGTTATGATGGCAGCAAAACATTTAGATTTTACTTTTGCAAATATTGTCATGATAATAATCAGTATAGTTTATATCTTCTTAGAAGCAAAACGTGTGAAATCACTGAAGTATTTAAGTGATACAAAAGATCATGCTTTTAATGCTTACAAACCAATGGCAAGATCAATACTACAAATTGAATTTGTACTTATAGTACTTATCTCATTATGGATGTGGTTTCTTTGATATATCTTTTTGAAGATAATGCAGGTCAAACGCTACTGAGACTCAAAGGAGAACTCTATAAGTATCTTATAAAAGTGCGTCGCCACTCTCTTGGTGATGAACTAGCATTTAGAAATAGAGAAGATATTCAAACTCTTCATAGCTATAAGATAGTAGAACTAGAGCCAAGGAGTGCTACTTTAGAACTTATAGACTCTAAAGTTTTAGAAATAGAGGCAAAAAAAGAGCTCCATGTAGCATGGTGTGTCATAGATGCAAAGTCAGTTGAAAAAGTGCTTCCTTCTTTGTGTGAAATAGGGGTAAGTAGAATCTCTTTTATCTTTTGTGATAGAAGTCAGAAAAACTTTAAGCCAGATTTTAAACGCTATGAACGCATAGTAGAAGCCTCTATGCAGCAAAGTGGAAGAACATCTAAATTGGCGTTTGATACCTATAAAAATATCAAAATATTTATAGAAGAGTTTTCAGATACAATGGTATTTGATTTTACAGATAAGATTTTAGATAGTGATAGTGACTTTCGACGAGTGCTTATCGGTTGTGAGGGTGGTTTTTCTAAGGACGAAAAAGAGTTACTAAAATCTCAAGAAGTTTTTAGACTCAACTCGCCTATGGTTCTTCGCTCAGAGTCAGCTGTTATGGCAGTAGCCTCTAAAATATTACTTTAATTAAGGAAAAAAATATGATAAAAAAAGTAACAACAACATTAGCATTAACTCTCATTTTAAGTAGTAGTTTATATGCTGTTCAAAGTATTTCAGTCAATGCTCATAGTAATTTTAAGGCATCTGTAATTCCAAAAAAGATGAGTGTGCAGGAGAAAAAACAACGTTTTCGTGATTTAGTTATTCCTGCTGTAGAGGAAGTGTATGCTGATTTACAAAAGCAGTATTTAGCTACAAAAAAACAGATAGATTCTGGAAAAATTGATGCTAAAATAGAGAAACTTATAAAGTTCTATAGTGCAAAAAATCCACAAGATTTGCTGACTCGTATGAAACCTCATGCTAAGAGTGTAGCTATCGCTCAGGCAGCTATGGAGTCATCGTGGGCAACTTCAAGATTTACAAGAGAAGCAAACAATCTTTTTGGCGTTTGGTCATTTAACAAAAATGAGCCAAGAGTTGCTGCTGGTAAGAAACGTGGTAAAAAGACTATTTATGTAAAAAAATATAGTAGTATTGAAGCTTCGATTAGAGACTATTATAAAGTTCTTGCAACTGGAAGAATCTTTAAAAAATTTCGTGCTGAGAAGATGAAGAGTAATAACCCTTATAAGTTAGTAAAAACATTAGATAAGTACTCAGAGAGAGGTGCCGAGTATGGAAAAGAACTTGCCTCTATGATTAAGTACAATAGATTTTATAAATTTGACTAAACTCTCTAACCCTTAAAAAGGGCTAGAAGGCATAGTTGGCATTGATGGTGGTGCTACAGGCATCGCCATATTTGGCATACTCATTTCAGGCATTTTGACACTACTTTGTGTAGGTTGCTCAAAATCAAACTTATCTATAACACTCATCATAGATTTATTTATAAGTGCTATATCATCATTGATAAGCTTTTCACTCTCAACGATTCTATCAGCCATAGTTCCGATTTTATCAGCCATATCGCCAATTCTATCAGCCATAAGACCGATGTCATCACTGAGACGAAGTGTTGTTTTTGTAAGGGTATCGAGAGTAGTAAGGTAAGAGCTATTTGCATTTGTTGAAGTCTTATCTGCTAATGCAAGGAGAGAGTTCGAGAGTGCTACTGTATTTTTAGAGAGAGTCTCTGTTTTACTCAGCATATCAGTTGCTAAAGCAGGGTCTGTAATTTTTGTAGAGAGTGTTTGTAAAAAAGCAGTTGTTTTAAGCTCATAAGCTGAAATTTTTGCTTCTATAGTTGAGTCTGTAGAGAGAGATGCTAGACTCTTATCAACTAAGGTAGATTCTATTTTCTTTGAGTCACTGATAAGTGAGTCCATTTCACTTAAGTATGCTTCATTCGCAAAAAGAGATGTCATTGTAAGTAGTAGTATAAAGATTTTTTTTATCATGATTTTTTCCTAAAATGTTTTTGAAAGTGTAAGTGTATAAGCATTATCTGCAGCAGAATCGCTTAAACCATAAGTGTAACTAGTCGCTATTTTAAATGACTTTGAAGCCTTATATGACATATAAACAGAAGCACTTTGTGTATCGTCTAATGTATCAAAAATAGCTTCTCTATAACTATAGTTTATACCACTTGAGAGTGCTGGAGTGAAGTTGTAACCCAGAGCTGTTGAACCATAAGCAACATTATTGTAGTCTGTTGTATTGCTATCACCCATAAGTGTATAACCACCAGAGAGGTAAATATAGGCACTTCCTAGCACCTTGTAGATGTCTAGTTGTGCACTATAATCATTTTCTCCAGTTCCTAAGCCTTTGTCTTTATCAGCTGTAGCTACTTTCATAATAGCCGATGTTTTAAGATAGAGACCTTTTGTAGGTACAAAGGTATAAGCTACTTTTACATTTATATCCCCAAGTCCACTAGTTTTTGTTTTGCTAGTGTTTGTATCTGTCGATGTTAAAGGATCACTAAGTGAGTCTGTTGTTAAATAATCCGTAGATTTAGTAGGACTGATAGGAACTGGCCCACCTGGTGTCCATGTAAAACTTCCTTCACTATCTAGCTCTATATAAGGAACTGTTACATCCATTTCAAACATGTTGTTTTTGTATGTAGCTGTTACTGGAATATAGATAGAAGTAGAACTGTTTTCTGTTCCATACTTCCCATCACTATATGTTCCACCCACTGAGAGTGTAGTTGAACTTTGTGCTAAGAGTAGAGAAGCACTAAGAGATAATGTTGTTAAAAGTAAGATGTTTTTTTTCATTTTATATCCTATTGTTGTAGACTTTATATGTAACTCATAAGAAATTGTACACTAATAATGTTAGCAGAGTGTTAGTTCTTATTAATTAACTTTTTTAAAATACAAACTTTTCTTTTAAGGAATATTTCGTTATAATTTCACTTCAAAAATCTGCCCCCATACGGATTTAAAAAATATATAGTTTTACGTACTTTGACGTGAGACAAAAGGCAAAATAATGAAAAAAGATTTACACCCAGACTTCGTAGACTGTACTGTAACATGTGCTTGTGGAAACACATTTCAAAATAAAGCGGCTCAAGATACACTTAAAATAGACATCTGTAATGAGTGTCACCCATTCTTCACAGGTTCTGAAAGAATGGTAGATACAGCTGGTAGAATCGAGAAATTTAACGCTCGTTACAACAAAAAATAGTCAAGAATTACTCTTGCTTAGTCTAGTTCCAACACCCATTGGTAACATAGGCGACATTTCACTCAGAAGTATTGAACTTTTGAGTGAAGCTGATATACTTCTCTGCGAAGATACTCGCGTTACAAAAAAACTTATCCATATCCTTAAAGAACGATACAACACAAACTTTAAAGAAGATCAAGAGTTTATCTCTCTGCACTCTCATAATGAAAAACATTTTATTGAAAAACTATCACCCGATTTTTTTGACTCAAATGTTGTTTATGCTAGTGATGCTGGTATGCCCGGTGTAAGTGACCCAGGGCAAGCACTTGTAGCCTACTGTTTAGCACACAATGTAGCGTTTGATGTCCTCCCTGGAGCAAATGCTGTTCTTACTGCTTTTGTCGCTGCTGGTTTTGAGGAGACAAAGTTGCTCTTTTTAGGTTTTTTAGATCATAAGGGTGCATCTCGTGCGAGTGGATTACAAAAAGCACTTCATAATGGTTTCACAACAGTTCTCTATGAGTCCCCACATCGAATAGAGAAACTTCTTTTAGAGATAAAAGTTGAAGAGCCATCTCGCGAGATATTTTTAGCTAAAGAGCTTACAAAAAAATATCAAAAATATTTTCGTGGTACTGCTCTTGAAGCACTAGATCATTTAGATGGAAATTTTCGTGGTGAGTGGGTAGTTGTGATTCAAGCAGGAGAGAGCCAAGCTGATTCTGCAATAACTCAAAAAGATATATTAGCACTAGATTTACCTAAAAAGGTTCAAGCAAAGCTAATAAGTAAAATTACGGGTGAAAATACTAAAACTTGTTATCAGAGACTGCTTGAAATAGAGTAATTTCTGAACTTCTCTTCATAACTCACTAAATAGACGCTTTTTTTAGATAAAATACTCTTATGTTAATTTATGCAAAACAACCAATATATTATTTAATCAACAAATACCCAAATAAAATTAAGACACTTTATTTAGCCAAAGAGCTAGAGAAAAAAGAGTATTCTCGTCTTATGAAAATGGGATTTCCCATCAAACGTATTCCTAATGAAGCTGCACAAAAGATGTGTAAAAATGCCTCTCATCAAGGATTTTTAGCTAAGGTAGAAGATGTTCACCTACAGCAGTATGATTTTTTCTTAGAGAAGAAGTTTGTACTTATTCTCTCTGGTCTTACTGACGTTGGAAACATCGGTGCACTTGTGAGAAGTGCCTATGCTATGGGTGTAGATGCCATTGTGGCTTGTGGTGTGAAGCAACTTCCTCTTGATACAATTATGCGTACTAGTACAGGTGCTCTGTATGATATGCCATTTGCTATTGAGCATAATATTCACGATGTACTCAATGACTTTAAAATGTCAGGGTTTACTACATACGGTGCTGATATGAGTGGAATGGATATTCGTGAAACTAGAATTGATAGAAAAAAAGTTTTAGTTTTAGGAAGTGAGGGAGAGGGTCTTACTTCTCGTATAGTCTCTAAACTTGACTGTGCTGTTAGTATCAAAATGAAGCATGAGTTTGACTCTTTAAATGTAAGTGTCGCTGGTGCAATTTTAATGGATAGGATGAGATAATGAGTGAAGAACTACATAAGTTACAGAGAATAGGTGCACAAAAGATATTTGAGAAGACTCATATTCCAATACAGCATATTCAAGAGATACTTCAAAGTGACTTTAGTAGTTTTACTCGTGTGCAATTTTTGGGATTTATTTCAATTTTAGAACGGGAGTTTAATGAAGATCTTTCAGCTCATAAAGCATTTGGGTTAAGCTATTTTGATGAGTTAGAGAAACAAGACTCTTATGGTTTAAGTATGATTCCAAAAGAGAAAAGAAGTACAAAACCACTTTTTATAATTATTGTTATTCTTCTATTTGTAGCAGTATTAATCTTAAAATTTGGTGTTTTTACTCCAAAAACAGAGAAAACAGCTGTTGATAATACTCTTATTGAACATGTGGAAAAAAAGATTAAACCTAAAATCATTGCTAGTGTCAAAGAGCTTAATGAGACAAAAGAGCTAAATAGTACAAAAATAGACTCTAAGGTGCTGAAAAAACCAGTAGCAGATGTAGCGAACAGTTTTAAAATTATAGCAAAATCTAAGGTATGGTTTGGCTATATTGATGTTCTTACAAACAAGAAAAAGCAAAAAATCTTTACAGGAGAATTTGATTTAGATCCAAGTAAAGAGTGGTTATTAGTTTTTGGTCATGGTTATATTGATATGTATATTAATGGCAAAATTATTAAATTTAGCTCACGAAATGATGTTCGTTTTTTATATAAAGATGGAAAATTAACAACTATTAGTAAAAAAGAGTTTAAAAATCTCAACAGAGGTCATACGTGGTAAAGTTTTTTCTATCATTTTTGTTACTGTGTAGTTTTTCATATGCAGAAGATATAAATGATACAGAAGAGGTTGTTGTTATAGATGACCCTTTAACATCTAAGATAAAAAGTTTTTTAGATGTAGAAAATTATCAGGATAATGAAGCCTTTATAAATGTTATTTTTGAACCAAAATCAGCTTTTTATGAGAATGAACGAGTAAATGCAGTAAAGGTAATACAGACTTTAAAAGAGAATGGTCTTTTAAAACTTTTTTATAAAAAACCTCAATCACTTAAACTTAATTTTAAGACAAGTGGTTCTCCTCTTTTCTTTGTGAAAATAATGGGTGATACTCTTAGAAATATAGGTTACTATCGTTATGTAACACTCGCATCAAATCTTGACTCATCAGAATTTGAGTGGAATATCGGTTTAACATCTGAGTATGTAACTGATCCTCTTATCTTAGACAAAGAACTTCAAAAAAGTGGTTGTAATATCATAGATATAGAGAGAAATACTGCTAGAGAGTGGACGTATGTGATAGATATGGGAAGAGCTTTTTTAAATGTAGAGAAATTACATGCAGATATGGAAGTGAGTTTAAAACATTCTCAATATGCTCACTGGTTAGATATATCTAAGATAAAAAACTTGCATATTACAAGTAGTAGAAGAAATAGTTGGTATCCATATATCGCATACTATGATGCTTCACTACATCTTTTAAAAGTACTTAAAAAAGATAAAATCTGTCATGAACTCTCTCTGAATATCCCTCCAAATACTAAATACATTAAACTTTCAGATATGTATAATATGAAAAATATACGAGATAAACTTCTACTAACTCCTACAGATTCTAAATAAGAAGTTTTTCATTATCTTACTCTAAAGATTTTTCGCTAAAATAGTACTAATAATTTAGAGGATATAAAATGTTTAATGAAATAGAATTTGACAGAATGAAAAGACTTCCGAAGTATGTATTTGCTGAGGTTAATGAGCTTAAAATGGCTGAGCGTCATGCTGGTGCTGATGTAATCGACTTTTCAATGGGAAATCCTGATGGAGATACTCCAGAGCATATTCGTGAGAAACTTGTAGAGTCTGCTCAAAAGACTAAAACACATGGTTACTCAACTTCAAAAGGTATCCCTAAACTACTCCAAGCCATCGCTGATTGGTATGAACGCCGTTATGATTGTAAACTTAACCCTGAGACAGAGTGTGTTGCAACTATGGGGAGTAAAGAGGGGTATGCTCACCTTACTTATGCTATCACAAATCCGGGTGATGTAGCTGTTGTTCCTGACCCTACTTATCCTATTCATGAGTTCTCTTTTATCCTTGCTGGTGGGAATGTTGTAAAGTTCGGGATAGAGTTTGATGAAGATTATAAACTAGATGAGGATAAATTTTTTGAAAATCTTGATAGAGTTTTCAAAGAGAGTTCACCTCGTCCTAAGTATGTACTTGTAAACTTTCCTCATAATCCTACAACTGTAACCGTTACTCAAGATTTTTATGTACGGCTTGTTGCTATGGCAAAAAAAGAGCGTTTTTACATCATAAGTGATATAGCTTATGGTGATATCACTTTTGATGGTTATGTTACTCCTTCTATCATGAGTGTAGAGGGTGCAAAAGATGTGGCAGTAGAGTCATTTACTCTCTCTAAGTCATACAATATGGCAGGATGGCGTGTAGGTTTCTTCGTAGGAAATCCTAAACTTATCGGTGCATTACAGAAGATAAAATCGTGGTTAGATTACGGTATGTTTACGCCTATTCAAGTGGCAGCAACTGTAGCTCTTAATGGAGATCAGCAGTGTGTAAAAGATATAACAGATAAGTATGACCATAGACAAAATGTATGTATAGAAGCTTTTGAGCGTGCAGGATGGCACATAAGAAGAAATCAAGCAAGTATGTTTATCTGGGCAAAACTGCCAGAAGTTGCAGAGCATCTAGGTTCATTAGAGTTCTCTAAACGCTTACTTGTTGAAGCTGGCGTTTGTGTGGCTCCAGGGATTGGGTTTGGGGCTTATGGTGAGAACTATGTTCGCATCGCTCTTATAGAAAATGACAACCGTATTCGTCAAGCGGCTAAAAATATTAAAAAGTTTTTAAAGACTTTAGAAGAGGAAAAAGCAAATGCTTAAAGTTGGAATAATCGGTGTTGGAACTGTTGGAACAAGTGTTGCAAATATCTTAAAAGATAATGCAGATGTTATCTCTGCCCGTGCAGGTGTAGATATCGTAGTAAAAAGTGGTGTTGTAAAGAACCTTCAAAAAGAGAGAGGTCTTGATATCATCATAACAGACAATGTTGATGATGTTTTAAATGATCCAGAGATTGACATAGTTGTTGAACTTATGGGTGGGGTGGAAGAGCCATTTGAAGTTGTTAAAAAAGCACTAAATGCTGGAAAAGCTGTTGTTACTGCGAACAAAGCACTTCTTGCTTATCACCGTTATGAGCTTCAAACTATCGCTAAAGATATAGCGTTTGAGTATGAGGCGAGTGTTGCTGGTGGGATTCCTATCATCAATGCTCTTCGTGATGGTTTATCTGCTAATCATATTGAGTCTATTATGGGAATTATGAATGGTACTTGTAACTACATGATGACAGAGATGACGAATAATGGTGTCGATTATGATGCTATCTTAAAAGAGGCACAAGAGTTAGGGTATGCCGAGTCTGACCCTACTTTTGATGTGGGTGGTTTTGATGCGGCTCATAAACTTCTTATCTTAGCTTCAATCGCTTATGGCATAGATGCAAAACCTGAAGATATTCTTATCGAGGGGATTGACAGTGTAACATCTGATGATATCTCTTTTGCTAAAGAGTTTGGTTATGCTATCAAACTTTTAGGAATTGCTAAAAAAGATGGCAATGAAGTTGAACTACGTGTTCATGCTTGTCTTATCTCACAAGATGAGATGATAGCAAAAATAGATGGTGTTATGAATGGAATCTCTGTAGTTGGCGATAAAGTAGGAGAGACTCTCTACTACGGTCCAGGTGCAGGTGGTGATGCTACGGCTTCTGCTGTTGTTGCCAACATCATAGACATCGCAAGAGGTGGAAAATCTACACCTATGTTAGGTTTTGATAGACCTATGGAGGGGAGTAAACTTACTCTTAAACCATCTGCAAATATTGAGACAAAATACTACTTACGTGTAAATGTAAGTGACAGAGCTGGTGTTTTAGCTCGTATCACTAAAATATTTGAAGAGAAAAATATCTCTATCGAGACTATGTTACAACGTCCTAGTGAAAACTCTAGTGCAAATCTTTTAATCTCTACACATATCGCAAAAGAGAGTGATATTCAGTCTATGATAGATGCTCTTGAAGCACTTGATTTTGTAAATGCTCGTCCTGTAATGATTAGGATTGTTTAACTATAGATGAAAGTCTTAATAACTGGTGCCAGTAGTGGCTTAGGAGCTGAACTAGCTCGCCAGTATGCTCATAAAGATAATGAGCTTACTCTTCTTGCAAGAAGAGAAGATAGACTCTATGAACTTCGTAAAGAACTTTATGAAAAGTGTGAAAGTGTTGAAATTATTGTAGCTGATGTTACAGAGTTTCACTCTCTTCAAGAAAAACTCTCTCAAATAAAATCTCTTGATATGGTCATTCTAAACGCTGGAATCTCTTTGGGTCACTCTAGTGATGAAGATTATATTCCAACTATAGAGGAGTTTGAAAAACTTTATAAGGTAAATGTACTCTCTGCTCATGCCATTTTAGAAGTTCTTTTACCTCTTTTTAAAGCTCAGAAAAGTGGAAAGATAGTCTTTATCTCCTCTTTGGCCTCTTTTTTTTCCATGCCGACTTCTACAGTTTACTCCTCTTCAAAAAGAGCCTTAAATGCTTATGCCGAGGGTGTAAGATATAAGTACAATAAATATGGTATAAAAGTTGTAAATATTCTCCCCGGATTTATAAAAAGTGAACTTACCGATAAAAACGATTTTAATATGCCTTTTATCTTAGAGACAGAAGTAGGAGTGGCGAAGATTGTAAAAGCGATAGAGAAGAGTAAACGCCAATATATCTTTCCCCTTAGATTTTATCTAATTATAAAACTTTTGAAGATACTTCCAAGTTTTTTACAAGAAAAAATAATAAATAAAATGGAGTAAAAATGAAGAAAATAATCTTAGCAGGAAGTTTACTACTCTCTGTATCTACTACACTTTTTGGTGCTGATGTAGAAGAAAAAATAGTAACAGCAGAAAAACAATCTCATTGGTATCTTGGTACTGAATATAGTTTAGGGTATGGGATTAGAATTTATAATAATAGTGAAAGTGTAAATGTTGATACAGATGGATTGACATTAAAAGTTGGTTATGAGCAGAGTGATTATGATAAGCTGGAATTTCAGTACACTTCAGAAACATTAACAAGTTCATCCAATTCAAGCGATAAAGATACTATTAGCGAATATAAAATAAATGCTGTTGTCTCAATAATGAAACTTAGATACAAAGAGATGTTTATCCCTTATGTAGAAGTAGCCCTTGGTTATGGGAGTTCAGATATCTATGGAGGACAACTTACAACACATCTTGGGTTTGGTGCAATCTATAATCCTATAGATATAGTTGAACTATCTTTAGGCTATAGATATTCAAATAATTTTGGCTCGACAGGTAGTATAGATTATATAGATCACGAAGAAGAGATTGTTTTTGGTGCTGTATATAAATTTTAGAATTATATATCTTTAATTTTATTGAATAATAAAACTTTTAAACATACTTCCAAACTTTTTAAGAGAGAAAATTGTAAACTCCATCAACTAAAAGTATAGGGTTTGACTATGGAAAATATTGAGACGATTGATAGCGTTTGTACGTACTGTGGAGTAGGGTGTGACATCGCCGCTCATGTTGACACAAAAGAGAATAAAATAGTCAAAATTTTTGCTCATCCTGATGGTGTAGTTTCTCAGGGTAAACTCTGTATAAAGGGTAAGTATGGTTTTGATTTTGTGGATGCAGATGATAGACTTCGTACTCCTCGCATAAGAAAATCTTGGTTAGAGAAAAATCCTGATATAAAAGAGAAAATAGCTAACTCTTTAGTAGATTTGGATGATACTTGGTATGAGACTAACATCGATGGTGCAACGACTGCTTGTGCTATGAAACTAAAAGAGACTCAGAAAAACTATGGTAGAAAATCTATCTGCTCTATCGGTGGTGCAAGAACTTCTTGTGAGTCTTCCTATCTTTTTCAAAAATTCACACGCCATACTCTCAACTCTCCTCATGTAGATAACTGTGCAAGAGTTTGCCACTCTCCATCTCTTAGTGGTATGCGAGTAACTATAGGAGAGGGTGCTGCTACAAACCCTTACAACGACATCTACAACACTGAGTTTATGATAGTCATAGGCTCAAACACAACAGAAGCACACCCTATCATCGCAAACCGTATCATAGATGTAACTCGTGAAAAAGATAATCTTGCTGTCTTTGATGTTCGAGAGATTAAGCTTCATAGATTTGCGAAGTACAAGGTGATTATGCCACATGAGGCGAATCTTTTAACTTTAAATATGTTAGCATATGTCATTATGGATGAAGAGCTTTATGATGATGATTTCTTAGAGGATAGAACTGTAGGTTTTGCTGACTTTAAAGAGAAAATCTTAAATGACCCTTATGCTAATCCTGATTTTTATAAGGGTGTAGAGGGGTATGAAGATTTAGCTAAAACTATAAGAAAAGTGGCTCGTGAGTATGCTTTGAAAAAGTCTATGATATTTTGGGGACTAGGTATTACTGAGCATATAGATGGTTCTTATGCTGTTATGGCTATGGTGCATCTAGCTCTTATGACAGGAAATATTGGAAAAGCTGGAGCAGGGCTTATGCCTCTTCGTGGTCAAAACAATGTGCAAGGGACTTGTGATATGGGAATGCTTCCATACTATGACCCTGATTATCAAACGCCAAAAGAGGTTGGTCTTATGACTCCTCAACTAGTGGATGAGATGCTAGAAGATAGAGTGAAAGTAGTGCTAAATATCGGTGAAGATTTGACTCACATTCATCCTAATCTTAACAAAATAGATCGTGCTTTTGAGAAACTAGATATGATTTTTGTGCAAGAGCTTTTTATGACAGATATCGCTAATCGTGCTGATATCGTTGTAGGTGTTAAGTCTGCTTATGAGAAGACTGGCGTTTACGTAAACGCCATGAGAAGACTTCACCTCTCGCAACCTCTTGTAAAATCAGACCTCCCTGATGACTGGGAAGTTCTACAGATACTTGATAATAAAATGGGTGGAGATTATAACTATGCTTCATCTAAAGAGGTATGGGAAGAGGTACAAAAAGTAGCCTATAGACGTTTCTCAGGAGCTGACTATCATAGACTAGAAAAACATCGTAAACGTGGACTTCAATGGCCAGTACATACAGAAGATACACCGATACTCCATCAACTAGATTTCCGTACAGATGATGGGCTAGGTCACTTTAAATACAATCAGTATAAGCTCCGTGGAATGGTACAAGAGATAATGGAAAAAAGACTCACAGGCTACCACCTAAGCACAGGACGAACACTCGCTCACTATAACAATTCAGCACAGACTTCAAGAAGTGAAAAGCTGATGAAACGCTACGATGAGGATGTTTTACTTGTTTGTGAAGAGGATACAGCTGACTTTACAAGTGAGAAAGTTATACTAAGAAGTGAATTTGGAGAGACAAATCCTCTCACTATAAAAATCACAGACAAAGTCCAACCTAAAACACTCTTCTCAACCTTCCACCATGCCAGTTCAAGAATCAATGCACTCTTTGGAGATGCAGCCGATGAGGTCATTTTGACTGCGGCGTTTAAGACTATTAAGGTTGAGGTTATTAATGTTTAATAATGTCAAGAAGAAGTATATTTTTATTGCATTTACTATATATATCTTTTTTACTTTAATAGTAATGTATCTGCATGAAAATTATCAAGATATGATACCTTTTTCTGAAAATTTTTACATCTCTTTTTTAGCATCTTCATGGGAAGATATTATCTTCTTTGGTATCGTTGGTTTCGCACTAGCCTTAGTGAGCCTTAGAGATCCTAAAGAAGATATTTTTGTGCAAAGAATAAAAAATCTTTTTTCATTTACAAGTGATGTTGATCCTTCTATTGAAACTGCTGTAATAGATTCTGTTAAAAAAGTAGCTATATATTCTACAAAGAACAGTATCAAGTTAAGTATATTAGAATACAGTGAAGAGTTTAATGCTATTAAAGTTCAAATCAACCAAGAGATACATTTGTCAAATCTTTTACATGATGAGCCGTATAGTTACTCAAGACCTGTTGATTTTATGTTAGATGATTTTGGAGAGAATAAACCTGATATTTTAGGTAGAATTAATGAAGCTTCTTTTACAGACAATACACTAAATAAAAGTTTTTTTTGTGAAACAAAAAGAGCATTTAAAAAGAAAAAGTACTCTTTTAACATAGAAGAAAATATCGCAAAAGGTAGTTACGGGATTACAACACTTAATTATTGGATATGGTATAAGCTTGATGAAGATTGGAATTTTAAAGTGCATCATCATACTGCGCAATTTAATATAAGCATTCAAAATGATGATATACATTTAGATAATAGATTAGAGTTGATTCATGAAAATGAAAAATTGAGTTTAAACAATCATGAACAAAATTTAAATTTAAATGAGTTTTACTCAATCAACTCCAAGGTGCATTTTAAGATTCGTTATATTAAATAATGATATAATTCTACACCTTTTAAATTTAAGGAAAAAAATATGAAAAAATTAATGCCAACTATAGGTAGTTAGTCGCTTCTGTTAAAACTTTTATAGTTTTCAAACATTTAGCCTCTCTTTAAAGAGGCTATAATTTTAGTCCATCTTGATACTTCCCCAAAATATCTACAATGATTTTTCTCATTCTTTTCTCATCATCATTTGAAATATAGCTGTATTGTTCAATAATTGCATCATAGATTTTTGTAGATTTTATCTCAGAGTAGCCTTTTCTATCTGACTTTCTATCTTTAGTGGGAATGAGACTATCAAAATAATCTCTTTTACCTCGAAGTGTATTTGGCTTGACATTAAGAACATCACCAAGTGCATCTATGGCTTTTGCTGAGCTTATATGGAGTCCAAAAAGATGCTCATGGTCAAATCTACTGAGGTAATAGGCGATAGTCAAGAGGTCTTTATTTGAGATATGTGGTTCTTCGTTATCTTGTAGTATATAAACACTAGCAACTCCTAAAACTCCTGCTGCCAACATTCCCATGGGTCCTGCTTTCATTAAAGCTCTCGCTCCAGCAGAAGCTGTCATACCCGCTGCAACCGCATTGAGAGTCTTGGAACTTTTATTAGAGTTTGAACTTTTAACATGGTTTTCTAAGGCACCAAGCATAGAAAAAAGTTCTAATTTATCTTCCATATCAAAATCACCACTTTGCAGTGATTTTTTTAATATATTTTCAATATCGTTTAAAATAGATGCTAACTCATCATCATAAGCGAGAGCATTTTTAATTGCACCAAATCTTGAGGCTATTTCAAAAATATCATTATTGATATCCTCTTTTTTTAGGATGGCTTTTAACTCTAATATATTTTTTATGTTCTCATTCATACTTTATTATAGCAAAATATAGATAATAAGTTGAAATATATACTTATTACTTATATTAAAGATATTTTAATATGAGTTGTGAAATAATGCCTAAATATTAATAAGTGGAATAATTATGAATTTTAATGATGAGTTGGAAAATTTGGTAAAAGCAAGTATCCCTGTTGTTCAAGTAGTAACTTATGAGTGGCAACGCTTGTATGGTTTTTGTGTAGGTATTGCAGAGGCTAATGAACTAGAACTCTATACATGGAGTGTAATAAGTGGACTTAAAAAATGGAATGAAGAAAATAAACTTTTTGTTGATGAAAATGATGAAAAAGACCCTCTTGAAATATTTGAATGGTTTCAAGAGAAAGATACAAATAACTGTATCTTGATACTAGAAGATTTTCATCCATTTATTACAAATGAAAATTTTGGAATTATTAGATATGTAAGAGAACTCTGTAGAGTAGATGCGAGTTTAAGGAAAACATTAATTATTCAAACACCATTTAATCTAAATGTTAAAGAGTTTGAAAAAGAGATACCACTTTTAGAGATAGAACTCCCACAAGAAGAAACTATTGAAGCTATTTTGAACTCTACAATCAAAGATTTACATTATGATATGAAGCCAAGCAGTGAAGATGTGAGAGATATAGTATCTGCATCAAAAGGTTTGTCAATTATGGAAGCTGAGTGGACATACAGAAAAATAATAGCTGAAAAAAATAGACTTACAAAATTTGAAATCCCACTGATAGTAAAAGAGAAAGAGCAAATTATTAAAAAAAGTGGCATACTAGAGTATTTTCATCCTGAAGGAGACTTTAAAGAGGTTGGAGGCATGGAAAACTTAAAAGAGTGGCTAGAAAAACGAGGTAAGGCGTTTACAAAAGATGCTAAAGATTTTGGTCTTGTATCTCCTAAAGGGGTTATGCTTTTAGGTATTCCTGGGTGCGGAAAAAGTTTGGTGTCTAAAACTATATCAAATGAGTGGGAATTACCTCTTTTAAAACTTGATTTAGGAAGTGTTTTTGGTTCGTTAGTTGGAGAGAGTGAAGCTCGGATGAGAGAAGCACTTGCACTTAGCGAAGCTATATCTCCATCTATTTTATGGATAGATGAGATAGAAAAAGGTTTAAGTGGAATTTCAAATGGAGGAGATGGTGGAACAAGTGCAAAAGTATTTGGAACTCTGCTTACTTGGATGCAAGAGAAAAAAAATGAAGTTTTTGTTATAGCAACTGCTAATAATATTTCTGTACTTCCTCCAGAGCTTTTAAGAAAAGGTAGATTTGATGAGATATTTTTTGTAGATTTACCCTCTTTTAAAGAGAGAGAAGAGATATTTAAAATACATATAGAAAAAAAAGAGAGGGATTTAAACGAATTTAATCTTAAATTATTGTCTGAAAATTCTAATGGTTTTAGTGGTGCAGAGATAGAAGAGGCTGTTAATGAAGCTCTGTTTATTGCTTATGATAATGGAAGAGAAATAAATACAGATGATATAGTAAAAGCTCTAAACGATACATTTCCACTCTCTAGAACTATGAGTGATACTGTGAAAGATTTGAGAAATTGGGCAAAAGTAAGAGCTAGATTTGCATCCAGTGGAGAAAGTGAAGAGTTACCTATATTTAAAGACAAAGTACCTACTCTTGCTCAAGAAAAACATAATCCTTTTATAAAGTAAATTAAATGGCAGAGTACAAAAAAAGAAAAAATAATAACAGAAAAAATAATCGCTACAATAATTTACAGCTTGGTGACCACTCATACTATAGTTGTTTTAGTAATTCTCCTGTT